>Ga0114982_1000021_pt1 | contig 72129 bp, 112 predicted proteins | sample Shrwel_input2_FT_FD_87183 | JGI IMG/M metagenome (GOLD analysis project Ga0114982, IMG submission 87183) | Subsurface microbial communities from deep shales in Ohio, USA - Utica-3 well 1 S input2 FT | ecosystem: Environmental > Aquatic > Deep subsurface > Shale gas/oil reservoir > Produced... | reverse complement strand
CCCTTATAATCAACGACTATTCTGTTTTCTGGATAAATTATTTCAACAATATAGGTTACGTGGGTCATGAAAATCTGATCGAAGAGTTTATATTTCTCTTTCAGTATCTTCATCCCCCTCTTTGCTTGGTCTGACGTAAAAGATCCCTTGGTAGCTAAATGCCATTCATCAGCATAATAAAAAAGTAATCCCAGAGATCCGTCAACCTTTTCCTGTACATAGACATAGTCACCTCTCAGCGGAACCTTATCTGCGACTTCCTCGTAATTGAAGAATTTAGGAAATGCAGATGCAACAACATACCCTTCATCATCTATTATTGTTCCCCGCATGGCCAATGTTATATCATCCCAATTATTATCATATTGAACTTCTCTGGAATAGTTATAGACAGCTATTGGAAGAGTCGGATGAGGATTTTTCTCAAGTAGACCTCTGCTTATGTAATCGTTTAATATTTTTATATCGTATTTCATATTCAATCAATATTCTTTTTAATTCACACTTAATTCTTTTTGCATGAAATCATCGAGCCCCATCTCCGATAATTTTCTATTGCTGATATTACCATTAATGTCGCATGATGTGCAATTCTGATTAGAGAATGCTCTTATGAAAGGTTTCGTTTTGGTTCCACTACAGAAAGGGCAAATAGAATGTCCTTTAATCTTATCCAATCTTGCTTTCTCACTTTCGTATCTTTCCACGATTGACTTCGCATTTAGATACTGCTGTTCGTCTATTTTCATTTTATTGTTTCCAATTTACAGTGATCTAAAATACCACCCATCATTTTTATTGAATCTAATTGTTTTCCTAACTCGATAAGGAAATTCTCACTTTCAATTTTTGGTGGTAGATATCCTCTTGAGCACATAGCCACAAATCTATTAATGTAACCATTAGTTTCTATTTCCAATTGTTTGCCAGTCCGCATAAAATAATATGCTGCCTGTACACACCTGCTTCTGTTTACTCCAGCGTGACAATGTAGATACACCTTCTTGTTAAGTGTTTCTGCTTCGAGTAATATAACCATTGCACCGTATATTGAATTCAATCCAACGTCTTTCTTAGCTTCATTCATAGGAAACCAGAAGGTATTTATTTCATGATTTCCGTCTCTAATGTCAGATGCAATATTTTTATAGTACTCATCACTGACATTTATAACGTAATCATAATTTTTTGAATTGTAAAATTCGTTATTAATAATCGGAAATGCACCAATAACTAATTTCTCGTCAAACCATTTTTGAAATTCCATAATTAATTCTTTATTAACTTGATTTCTACTTTTTCTTAACTATCACTATGTCATTGGAAAAATAGTCTCTGACTTTAGATTCTTCACCATATGGTTTAAAGTACAATTCACCATTCTTTGAATAAACCTTATGTTCGCCAGCCATTTGCACATCCAGAATATCGCCTTCCGATATCACATTATCAAATTTATCCACGCATATGCATGCCTCTGATTTGACCAATCCATTCTCTATATGATCTGCTATTGATATAATTGAATCAGAATCTATCCAGTTATAAGATACACCATTGAAAACTACCGAAAAATCTCCGTCTGACCAATCATAAACCGCTAGGTCGAATTTATCAACCTGTATGGTTTTTTCTTCGATCTCCTTCATGATATTAGCCAATACCTCGGATGAGAACTTTCTTTCCTGATCTCTTTTACCGATGTAGACTGTTCCCTTATGGTTGCCGCATCTCATCATCAGACTAAGATCTGAATAATCTTGAATCTTCTGGTAATTATCCAAAATGTAGATCTTGGCTGCTTCAACGATCTTTCGCATTTCGGAAACTGCACTGTAATATGTGTTTTGGAATTCCCTTTCCTTGTACTTTTCTGAACCCCTTATCGAATCTAAAACTTCATTTTCTCCCTTGGATATGTCTACTAGCATAATTACTTTCATTAATTTCTACAAATATAAAATAAAATCCCGGACTATAAAAATAATCCAGGATTTTATTTCGACCCTATTCAATTAATGGAATTTACTGGAATCAATTAAATGATTTATATCATTTTCTTTAATTCAGAAATGATCTCTTCCTTGTTGTTTTTTAATAATTCGTTACAGTAATCTGTATTATATTTAGCAGTTTCTATAAATTTTATCTGGGTCGGGATAAATTCATCGAATGATTTATTATATTCTTTAGCTAATGATTTTACAACCGATATCCAGTCTCCAGTGATCCCACCCATTGTGTCGGCATCTCTAATAATTTTTTGTAAAATATCTAAATTGATATCTTTATGAGGGAATTCAGTTGCATTTATGATCTTCTCTATATTACCATATAAATCTGATTTGTTTATTGTATCCAGGTAAATTTTTAACTCTTTTAATGCAATTTCGATATTTTCATCATCTTTTAATTTACCCCCTGAGTGGCCAAAATCGTGAAATAGTGCAGCTAAACCTAAACAAAGTTTATCCCTGGATTTTAATTCATATTCCTTCTTATACTCATTAAACAATGTCATGGAGTTATTGAAAACGTCAACCATGTGTTTATTATTGTGATAATGATTATCTGTTTTATTATTTTCTGAGATATATTTTTTTGTGCTATCAAATATAGACTCAATTTCCTTTCCCGTAAATTCGCTATTTTCATTTACGAATTGATTAAAGCTCTTAACTTCATCAATATCTTGTCGTATTTCTTTACTCATCATTATTTTATTTATTTTTATTATATGATTAATCATGGATTTTATTTCAACAGTAATTGATTTTTAGAATCTTTTAAGAACGTATAATTTTCTGCTCGCCCTAGTATATGCGGTGTATTTAATTCTGTTTCTCTCAACTATATTCCAGTTCATATCAATATCATCATCCAGAACAAATGTTGTATTGTATGTGCTCCCTTGCGATTTGTGACAGCTAATAGCATATGCAAAATTTACGTCCGCGTATCTTCGAATAAATCCATAATATCTGATCCATGACTTATTTCTTCCCTTGGTCTGTATAGCTTTTAATTTAAGTATATTAGCAACCTTCTGAAACTCATGCTCACTATCCTCATGAAGAATTTCAATATTATATTTTATTAAATCTCCATCGTCATCGACCAGGCTAACTATTGTGTCATAATATTTCAGATTAACCTTCATGGTGTCATCATCAGGATTTTCGCTAATGATCAGACTAAGTTCCTCACTATTGAGACTGAAGCTCTCAACAGTAAACTCCTCATTTGTATTAAGTATAACAGCATCATCCTGTATAACTGGATTGTTTGCGATTAGCTTTTCACCATTTAGTATTTTGGAAGTTTCTGAGATCTCACCATATATTGCTTTTCTAATAATAGCATTCATAGTGGATACCGTTTTATTTCTCCATGCTATTATTTTAGCATACTCTGAATCCTTAACGAATTCATCGGTCACAAAGTACTCTTTTAGCTTTTCTGAAAATCCCTTCCTTGTCTCAGGCAGATTTAGATTTAGATATTCTATACCTTCACCTATCTCATTTACCTTGGTCTCATTTCCAGTATTGATCTTATCGTTGTAAATATCCTCTCGGATAAGAACAGATGTGTCTATAATCGGATTATCCTCCTTTTGTCTCATTATCTGTTTGAGCTGTAGAGTTTTAATTCGATAAGCATCTGCCAATTCATCTCTAAATGGTATACAGTCTGGTTTACCTACCGGCGGGATCTGTGCAGGATCGCCCATACATATGATCTTTATCTTCTCCCGGTATTTTAATATCTCGTGGAATAGATCATCATTAAGCATTGAAACCTCGTCAATGATAAGAAGCTTAACCGAATTGATCTGAGGTTTAAAGTCACCCTGATTAACAAACTCCTGCTGACCATCCTTTGTTATCCTTTCGGTTAATCCCAATAATTTATGTATAGTCTGAAATGTAACTCTAGAATTTCTAAGACCGCTCGTTTTTTTAATAACCCTAACCGATTTATTAGTGGGACCGGTAACACCAATCTTATACCAATTATGTGTTGGGTGTATAACTTCAAGAGCGTATTTTATAAGTATGCTAATACAAAACGTTTTACCTGTACCAGCCCATCCTTTAAGCACATATACGCTATCATCCTCTCTGTCATATAGATAATCACGCAATTGTTCGAAAGCGGCTCGCTGGTCACCATTTAATATGTCTATATCGACTACCGGTTTTTTCTTTGTCCTAGCCATTTCTTAATAATTAAATAAGAATGTTTTGTATGCACATTACCAAACAATCCTCCATAGTTTTAATACCGTACCTGCAGTACTGCCCACCAAATCCGCCCTGAACAGCATAAGATCCGGAATCATCTGTTACCGCTACGTAGAAATCTCCGGATTCCTGTCTAGCTATATTTATATTATGATTTTGGTATCTACAATTGAGATCATTCTCCGTATGATAACTGATCATATTTTTTCTTATGATCCTTGGCTTATCATCAACGATTACTTTTATCATTTTTATATCTTGTATTAGTTACTTAAAATATAATAGTGTTGGATTGTCCTTGTGAACATCCATCCCCGGATGAAATCCTTTGAATTTCTGCAAATTAAAAGGTCTGGTTATAATATGAACCCCATTCTTGGTTGGTATTATATCCAGTCTAGGTTCCTTTTTGGTTTCATTCTGAAGATCAGTTAGAAGGGACATCATAGAATCCAGTTTTTCTCCCAATGATCCACCTGATAATAGAGTTTCCCTGCTAAGTGGTTCACCATCCCAATCTTTCCAATCTATATCAACTATCCAGCTTTTATCTGGGTCAGAATGGAATTCCCCCGTACAGGATGCATACGCGCTCTTTACTGCACGATGATTTTCGGATGTAATATGGTCTACCACTCTCTTCAAAGTCTGCATAGCGACCTTCTTAGCATCTCTAGAATTCAATCTGAAGTATGCTCTAGCGTTCTCCGAATCACACTGATCGATAATTCTTGGCTTTAACTTATCAAATTGATCTAAGTCATAGATATAATAATCAGCAATGTGCACCATGTCCTTACCAAGATCTGGATTATCCTTTCTTCTCTTCAGCACCTGAAGAAAATAGAAGGAGTCCTTATCTCGGAATTTTAAAAGATCCCTTATGATGTCGAAGTTGTTTACCACTATATTATTGTTTTTTCAGTTCCTCTATTAATCCCTTTAGAAATTCATTCTCGCCTCTCAGAAGATCGTTTACGTGATCTGGAGCATTGAAGTTGTCAATGCATTCCTCGTTCGTTTCAATTCTGATTTCTATTTTTCTGATGATTGCTTCCATGTTGTTTATTTTTATTTTTGCAAATGTATTAAATTAATTCGAATAATCTCTGATTATGTGTGCATTTTTTTATCAACTAATCCGCATAGAAATTCCGAGATTAAATCTGCTTCAGGATTTCTCCATGCGTGATGTAGATAAACGTCTGCATCCTTATGATAATGATAGTCATTTCTATCCAAATGTTCCTGAGCAGCTTTAGCAGTTAGAAAGGAGTTAGTATAAACGGGTTCCATTGAATATGAGCACTCCTTCAGATTCCCACAGTTATCTTCAATCCAATCCCTAAGATCATATGCATCATCCCAGAGCTCATCAAGATTGTCTGGTTCGTCCACACCATTATAGTCCAGATAATCTTTTAAATCATCAAGTGTTTCAACTACTGTATAATCACCATTGCTATCAACCCAACATGTGGTGTTACCATTTAGATCCCAGTCATAATTCCTTTTCCAATCTCTAATTTGAAACAAGTGTGGCATTCTGGTACACCTTGGATCCTGAGTAGTCATCTCGGTTGCAAGTTCAATTAACTTTGCGTACATTTCCTCGCTAACCTCTATCGTTTTTGTTTTCGACATTTCTATTAAATTTACTTAATTTTACTAATATAAAGAAAGGAATTATAATATAATAGAATTCCCATTGATCGTAGCTAATATTTGCGAAGTGCGAAAGAGCAAACCCTAAATAAGCGGGTGCAAGTAAATCTAAAATTCTCTTCATATTTTTTATTTCTATTTAAAACCTTTATATCTTTTTGGATTCTTGTATGGCATGAACTTACCCATCATTACAAAAAAGTCCTGATATTCCTCTATTTTTTCATCTCTTTTTTTGGCTTCATGTATAAGCTGATCTATTGCATAGATTAGCAATTCCTCTCTTTCCTCCGCAGTTATATTTCTGAGTGATCTTGGTAGATCCTTATTATTCTTTATTGCTTCATATAACTTATTAGCCCTGGTAATTTTCGAATTTGATAATGCCATTATGCTAATCTAAAGTTCTTTAAAAAGTCTCGTAAAAATAAAATATTGCTGGCCTCCCTTTCGGTTTCTGCAAACTTCATTTTCCATTCATAATGAGCAGTATGTTCAGGAGTTTTCATGTCTGCATAATATGGTCCATCATAATCTGGCCAAATCTTTTTGTCAAAGACTCTGTCATCAACCAAGAAAACTACCGCAGTTAATTGGTCACCTAAGTCCGGTTCAAAGAAACTACGAAATTGAACACCTTCATCCGACAATAATTGTCTGTGATTATTTAATGAACCAATATGATTATCGTTCTCATCGTATCGGGTGTTTGTTGTGCCTCCGTTTAAAATGATAAAAGTTTTGTCATCATTTGCCCATTTCTGGTATTCTGGAGTATTGCCAAATTCCAATCCATATTCAACAACAGCATGTCCGAATTGGATTCCTTGTTGGATTGGACTTAAATTGTATGGAACCAATCCATACATTCTGTATGTTCTATTGCTCTTCATTTTTACCATCTATATCTAATGTATTCAATTTCAAATTTATCCCAAACTCTATATACTGCCTCAACAAATGGTGCTGCCCACTCATCGCCTTCCTCTGCTATCCATTCCAGCTTAACATCCATTCTTTCATCACAATCGTTTCTTACGATGGTATCATTGGTTACATCGGATTGGAAGTACTCCAGCCAGATATGCCAACAATCTTTATATTCTCCACCAACTAATTTATGATAATCTCTAAAGTACTGTTCCTCAATACCCATCTCTTTACAGATTTCTTTCTGTATATCAAGCCAATCAAAAAATTGAACCGTGTGTTTTTCCATCCTATTTTATTTTAGTAACCTTGTATGGCGTTAATATAGTCATCTTGGATCCGTTAGAATTGTAATACCAGATTGAATCGTTATTATATCCATGTATGGTATCAGTGTAAGCAATAACATCCACTAATTCCTCGGTTAAGTTAGTTTCTTGCCAATCTACGTGTTTCTCGATTAGCATCACTTTCTTTCCGTATATTTTATATTTATAATTCCTGCCATTGCATGAAATTAATGAAAATATAATGATAAAGGCATATAAAAATTTAATTTTCATAACATCTGTTTTAATTAATATCCCAACATATATCGGTTATAAACTCGTCATTCTCTCCAATCCCACCAATCAACAATTCCTTGTGTTGAGCTGAATATTTCTTAGCATTCTCGGGTTCCCAAAGTGTTACCTGATCATAATGATTAAGTTTAGCTAATCTAACCAATTCTTTATAATCCTTGTCCCGGAGATGTCCTTTCAGAGGCATTATTCTACCAACGCAGCTACTCCAACTTAGCTTTCTGCCATTATAGGTGATCCAATAATAATCCATATCATCGGATCCAACAGCAACAAGTCTTTCTATATTGTGGCTACCAGTAATGACAAATTGTCCCTTAAGTGAATCAAACTCAGTTAATATTAGTTTTCTATTGCTATCCATGTATTATTTAGTTTCGACTTTACCGTATGTTTCAATCCAAACCTTTGCACCACAGGATAATGGCTTGTCTGGAGCATAAACTATCTTTGCAGCAGGTAATCCATCTTGTCCATAGATAACAGCCTCGTTAGTATAATCATTGGACTTATATGTCTTACAAGTTAACACTGGCCTGTCCTCACCTTTATTATTGGCTTTAATATTATGCTGATTTACGTGTATGATTGTTTTCATTTCTGCTCAGGTGTTTCTATTTTACTATAACCCTTGCATTTCTTTATCCATCTGGGATCAAAATTATGTGGCCAATTAGCCCATCCATTAGCCCACCCATAGGAATCTAGGCTTACTGTATTTTTAGGTAGGTCTTCAATGGATTTTGGGTAATTACATCTGGAATGAGCATCACCGACTATCTTTTCCCTATGCAAGCAATCATAACAATTATGTTTAGGCATTGTTAAATATTTTATAGATTTATAAATAATAAATTTTTACAAATCTATGTAATAGTTTCGGGATAAAAAAATAAATTAATACTTTTTATTTTTTTATATTTAGAATTTTTAATTCAATAGCTTTATCCAAACTTATGAAACAATCTCGGGTAGGAATATAGCAGGTCTTAGATCTAAAAAAATCCCACATATGCATTTCCCAGCATGCGCCACTTCTATCCTTATATTCTTCCCTACACTTTTTAAAATCATCCTTCGATTCTAATCTTATTACTAATTCCGTTGACATTGTTTAGTTTTTATGTTATGAATTAAAAAAATAAATCTGAGTAATTTTTATGATCACCCCAATATGGATCAGATTGATGTATTCTATCCTTGCTGTATATCGAGAAATGAGAGGTGAAGTGGTAACCATGATTAACATGAACCGATGGATTTTTTGATCTCCATTCAAGTATCTCCCTTTGGGGTTCAACTAATCCGCTATTTGTTAATATTGCATTTGGTAATATTGATTCAAAATGTGATATTGCTTCTTCGAATCTCATCGTAATTTGTGATAGCGGCTTATCGTCTTGATTTCTTTCCTGCCATCCATCTTTACATAACCCAATATAATTCATATTGCATAGCATTTGTCCCTTTTCGAAATCAGGATAATCGAAGCATCCCTCCGAATACAGGCAGTCATGTTCAAGAAAGCTAACATAATCATATTCTCCTGCTGATCTTGCAGTGTATAGGGTTTGCAATATTTGAATGGTCTGTGTTAAATGCGAAGAAACCTTATACCAACTAGGTGATTCAGGAAATGGATTATCACCAATCCTCTCCCATAGGCACGTAAAAACGTCAGCAACACCCTCGGATGCTATCTTTATCCTTTCTAGTGATTTTTTTATTGTTGGATAAGTCTGTTTATCTTTGTTATTTGAATAAAATATCCCTAATTTTCTATTTACTGATTTAGGTATAGAACAAGATGTCCCCTCATTCCATGATTGGCTGTATAAATTGTTATTTTCTAGCCATTCTATATCCAATGTTTTTAGAACCCCTGGTTTGGGATCACCACAAATATCATTATTCGATCTTATAACAAGTTTTCCATTATTAACCCTGGATTTTATTATTTCCGTTATGTCCCGATCTCCGTATGTTGCTTTTAGTATTATCATTAATATTTTTAGATGTATATTAAAAAAAATTCCGGACCAGACCGGAATTTTTAGAAATCGTCAAATGATATAATATTCTGTAATTTATTGCTGTCCTCGCTAAGCTTTTGATTTGGCTGCATTGCTGGAGAATTCTGTATGAATTTAGCAATACCTAGAGTTTTTGCAGCTGCTCTTTCGTGATATGCTTTATGTGGAAATGCTCCACAGTGGGAGCATTCCTTTTCTGGATCTGCTATGGCCTTTCCGCAACCTGAGCAAACATCCTGTCTTTTCCTTTCTAGTATATCCATGATATTTAGTATTAATAGTATCTAAGAGCTCTAGAAACTTGGATAAGTCTTTTGGTAAGTTCGTCCATGTCTTCATATCTTGTTGTTAAATCAACAAGGTCTTTTAGATCCTCATTTTCAGCTATTGTTGACTTTAAATCACTTGATCCTTTTTTAAGAAGGAATTTAAGAAGAAGTGCCAGTGCATTATCATGAATTTGAGTGTTCTCCTCTCCCGGATCTATAAATACACTCGCTTCTAGTGTTTCTGCTGCTTCTGTAAAATATTCGCCAAGAAGAATGTTTAATTCCTCAGCTATAGCCACTTTTTCCGCTCCCTTAGATCTTACTGAATATGATGGGATTAATAATTTTTCTTTCTCGTACTTGTTGCTTTTAACTCTCTTGAATGTTCTCTTGAATATTGCAATAAAAACCGATCCGAAAATCTCATTGTCCTGTATGTTACATTTAACTGAATTATCACCTGTTCTGAAATTAACAGCATTAATTGGCATTCGGTTGGAATTATTTACTCTCCATACTTCATAAGATGTTCCAACTATATTACCGGATAGTTCATCCTTTTTTACCTCCAGTATTTTTGCTATAGTTTCACCGTATATTTCACCTACTCTTTGGGTTGCTCTTGAATAAAATCTATATTTAGGAGATATCTTATCAACTTTACTGATAATTGTACTATCGCCTCTTAGTCCCTTTCCTACAAGGCCAAGTTCCATAAGGTTCTCCATAGTTGGTAGATTTTCGATCGATTTAACATCAAGATCCGATAATTCCTGACCACCTATAGTTTCTTTCATTCTGGTCATTATCTCAGGGTAAGTAAGATTAGCACCAACAGGAACTAGTTCGTTGAAGTTAAGATTTGGTATATCCTTTTTAGGGATGATAGCTGCAGGTATATTATTTCTAATGATTCTTAATAGAAGAGCTCTTAGACATTTTTCTGGCGTATCAAATTTGGAAAGATTGTATCTTTCAACACCGGCCTTACTAGAAAGATACTCGTAACAGAATTTGCCATCCTCATTCTCCCAAATTTCCACATCCGCCATCGGTCCTCCTTGTCTATTAAGAAGTAATGCTCTATAACCTCTAGAAAAAATACCAACCCCAATTGCTTGAAGATCCTTCCCCTCGTCAGTATCATTAAATGCATCATACATTGTTCTTGTATAATCATTAAGAGCATACCACTCTCTTCTTGCTTCATCGATTACGTTTACCCCGCCTTCAAATGATTCTATTATTTCCGATTCCAAATCGTTATGATTTAATGTTTTCTCCATGTTTTATATATCTTTATGTTATTTAATTCGATTTTATTGGTGTTAGAATCGAATTAAATTCTATCCTTTATTCTTCTGATAATTATATCACGATCAGCCAATATTGATTCTATATTATCCCTAACCTTTTTCGTTAATTGTACGTCGCCATTATCATTATCTCTAATTAAGAATCCCATTCCTTCAAGATTTCTTTCTATGGAGCTTAATATTTCTTCCATTTCCTCTTTGGTGTAGTCATTACCTATGATGGCATCAAAAACCTTCCATGTTGCCTCAGAAAATATACCATGTTGTGTAAAGACCTTCATAAACTGTGATTTTGATAGACCCTTATCGTTGACGATGATCTCAGTAATTATACCGGCTATATTATCCCATTCAGATTGATTCATAGTTCCAGCTAAGAAACCTCTACTGATTGTTATTAGAGATTCTATAATCTTTCTCGCCTCTAACTTACTTCCTTCTCTATAATAATTCTCCAGAGCCACTTTAATATCAACCTCTCTCTGAAATGCTCCATCAACAGCCTCGATAAGATCCTCAGGATATCCTAGTTCCTTAAGAGCTGATTTATACGTTCTGAATGTACTTCCTCCGCTGTCTCTAAGTCTACTATTAGGTCTATTAGCATCCGTGTGTACGGTTCCATCAGGATTTATAGTGATTCCAATTAAACTTAATGGATCAGTTACAGGAACGTTTGAATTTATTATATTAAGTTGAATTCTACCAGTTGCATAGCTCCAGAAGGTTGAATCCGTTCTAATACACCAGTTTGTATCTGCACATATTGCTCTTTGAGCCTCTGGTGTTCTTGCTGACATCACAATATAACCTTTTTTAGCATATATGATACCTGCCTGAGGACCTAGAGATTTTATTTTTCCCAATAGCTTATCCTCCGACTGACCCCAACTTTCTGTGAATTCAAGAGCATCCTTTATTAAGTCCTTAAATGCTTTCTTTTCATCGGAATATTCAGGATATGTCCTTGTATCATCATACTTTTTCATATTTTTAGAAAAAGATTTCCATGCATTAGCATTACCCTCCTCTGTTTTAATATCAGATAAAGATTTTAATTTGTTTGATATAGCTGTTAATTCCTCTATTTGAACATCGGTTGCCGAAGAAAATGCTTTCTTCATCCTAGGTGTTAATTCATTATAGAAATCTTTAACTTTTCTTTTTCTCTCGAAATTTCTAAGTTCATCACCTAATAGCTCAAAACCAGGTCTTCTATCCTCATCATCCTTTTTGACAACATATTTAGCATAGTCCTCAACTGACATTGGTAATTCATTAATCTGTCCTTTATACTTCTGAAGCATTTCAAGAATCTCCTTCAGTTCATCCATTTGAGCTTTCTGATCCATTCTAAATTTAAGAAATGCTAAAGTGTATCCTGGAGATTTCTGAAGCATGTCTCTAATTTCGGTAAAAATCTTGGATGAAAGTATCACCTTTTTTTCTTCTGCATCGATTTCCGATGGCTTAATTCCTTTTTTATCTGCATATTGCTTGATTAAATAATCCTTAGCAGCTTGTACATTCTCCATTAATGGTTCTGCAACATCGAAAAAAGTTGGGAAACTTCTATTTGTCATAATATCTATAATTTATCTTTCGATATATATTCAAATCAAAAACATAAAAAAATGAGACTATACACAAATATCGATGAGTTTTTAGCTTCGCAGCCAGCAACTAAACCTGGACAGCCAGCAACTAAACCTGGTACTTCGCCTGGAACTAGACCAACTCCATCAAGACCTAGTCCTATAAGAAGGGATAAGCCATCAACAGAACCTGCTCCAAAAGCAAAATTAAAGGATGTTATGGAAAGATTCAAAACGGAGCTTAGAAAATCTGAAACTCCGATAAAATTTAATCTAACAAAATTAAAAGCTAAATACAATGATTAAATCATTTAGAGAAAAATTACAAGAAGCCTCGCTACAAGGAAATCCAGGTATACCTGGAGAAGGCGGGAAGCCCGGATCATACCTTTCCGATGTTGAAGCAAGAGCATCAGAGAGAAATGCAGAGTTGCAAAGGAGACATGGTAGAGAGATACCACAGTTTATGGGGTTGGTGTCTAGAGCTAAACAGATTCAGAGAGGACACGAAGCAGAATTGGAAGCGCTTGCTGAAAGAGCTATTCGAACAATGTACGGTGACATATTAGAGGAAGTTGAATTAAGAATTAAATTTCCAAAGAGCGACGAGATTAAAAAGTCGATGGAAAATGTTCAACCAGAACCACCTGAAATGCCTCAATTGAAGGAATTAAAGGATGCCGGTATAATCTCTGAAATACACAAAAGAAAGATTGCTAATAATATAACTCAGGGAGAAGCTAAAAATACGAAGCTAATGTTAAATCTACCTGAGGTTTCTCAAGGATTAACTCAAATCCTTGGAGCTGAGATTGGTAAAGAATATAAAGATCTACTTAACAAAATAACAGAAATAGCTGGATTCTTTGACTGGGCAATTCCTATGGAGGTTCAAAAGGAAATGTGGGAAAGGGATAAATCAGGATTTTCTGGATCAGTTAAGGTACAATGGGAAACACCAGAAGATTTCAAAAGTAACGAAGATCTTGCTCAGGATATCTTAGATCAGCTAATGAACGACGATGAAATCCCAGCTGAGGAGACTGAAGAACTATTTGACCAAACAAAACCAACCATTTATGCATTTGGAACTGATTTCGCTATGCTTCTTCATGAAACTGTTAAAGGTATCTATGAATTAATAGCAGCAAATGCAATACCTGAAGATGAGGAATCATCAGAAATAGTAATAACAAATACTGATTCTCTGGCTGATGAGATCGAAGATCTTAGATACGGGCCAGAAATTGCAGCTGATCTTAGAGACTTTATTAATGAATTCCCTGAGGCTGATAAGATAACAAATCTAAGAGAACATGTTTTTGGTAAGATGATGCTTATGGAAGCATCTGGATTTCTTGATCTGATTCTTAGAATACTATCAGATGAAGCATCAGCTAAAAAAGACATGCAAGAAATAATTGATGAAGTTGCTAAAGAAATTAGTGACTATGAATTAGGAGCAGCTGGAATAGATAGAAATGATGACGATGAGGATGAATATAAATCGGAACCATCAGGAAATGCAGAACCTGCAGAGGATGAAGAAACTGACTACTCCCAACTTGCTAAAAGAGATCTTGAAAAGCTTATAGATCAAGCATTGGATAACAGAGACTTTGAAAGAGTTAAGGAACTTTCCAAATATCTTAATGAATCCAAACAGAAAAGCTTATTTGAGAGAATACATAAAAATGAAGGTTATCCGGGATAATCGGAACATATCACTATTTTTATGGTAGATATATAATATATAATAAAAAATAAAAACAATAATAAAATGGAAAATAAACCAGTATTCGAGAGCTTTAGCGAGTTCTTAAAATTTGCTATTAATGAAGGATTAAAAGTATCTGACTTTACTGAGCTTAAAACAGCATTAGCTGCTGAGGGTCTGGATGCTAAAGGAAGAAAGGCATTAGGCGCTATTGAGGAAGTAATTAATCAGGGTAAAGGTGATAAACAAATAGATCTAGCACGTATGAATGCTTGTCTATCCAAGATGACAAGGACAGACGTAACGGAAATTACTGGAATTGATTTTGATCTGCAAGAGATGGAATATGCTAATCTTTTAGGTGGTTCAGTTCTTGATGGAGCGGGTAAAAGAATAGGATTTGCCCAATATTTAGCCAAATTAAACCTAGCAAATCTTTCTGCAGCCAAGTATCTGTATTACGATGACAGTAAGAAAAAGTTTACATCGGGTGAAAAAAGTGCCGGCGATTTTATTGTGGGATCAGGACCAGCTAATCAATATATTATCGTGGACAACCAGGCTAAACTTGATGCTAAAGTGTGGAGATATGATAATCCGGTTAAGAATCAGGTTTTAAAAACACCCTCAGGATTTTTGAGTGCACCTCAACCTGCCGATAGAAAAGGTTCAGACTCCATAAGTGTACAGTATTATTTCTACTATCCAGTTAAAATCATTCCTCAGGGAGGAGTGGAATATGAATCTAGGGAGGTTATACAGTTCGTGAGACCTAAAACAACAACTGCAGAAACATTAAAGCCTATCGTTATCCAGGACGATAACACTCTTTTTGATGTTAATAAATCAGTTCTTAAAGAGGAAGGTAAAGCAGCAATATTAGCAGCACTAGGTAACGTTGCTTCTGCCAATAGTATTACTGTTACTGGTGGAGCATCACAAGAAGGTGATAAAGCTAGAAACGAAGCACTTTGTAGAGAAAGAGCTCAAGCAGTTGCTGATTATATTAAATCCACTCCTTCTTTCAAGGATGCTGATGTTAAGGTTTCTGATAAATTGGATATCCAACCAAAAGCAAGTACTGAAGACAGAAAGACTTGGAGAAGAGTTACACTTAACGTTGAGGGTGAATATTTAGCACCGGTTGATAAAACAACTCCTGAATTAGTTTACATGGCATCAGAAGATTCAAACAAAGCTGATAAAATAGTTATAGCTCAGGCAGTAATTCAATTAAATTCTTCAGTCATAGCTTAATACTAAAGGAAATAATAATAAACAAAAAACCCTCAGATTTTAAAATCTGAGGGTTTTTTATTATATATTGGATTCTAATTAGTAGTTTCCATTGCCTTATTAAATTCTGCATTCAATTTTTCGTCACTGTCAACTGGATCCAAATAGCCCATTGCAAAAACTAAATAGTAAGAACCTTTTATGTTTACGATTGTGAAGTAATATGAATCGTAATTAGCCTCGACATTGTTGGGATCATTTAATATCTTATTTATTTTTGACGCATAGATTTCCTTAGTCAATTTGATTCCGTATTTTTCAGGATTTATGTTACCATTACCATCCTTGTCAGTATAACTTGTGATGTTATGGCTATGTGCCACTGATCTCGTGTATGGTGCAACAGGCTCTCCGAATTTTTTCTCCTTAACATGAGAATAACATCCAGCTTCAAATCGATCCAATTTTTTAAGACCTTTACCTGATGAATTCACTGTGCTATCTACGAATCTTGTTAATTCGTCTTTGAATGTCGTTCCTGTAGATTGACCTTTTACCTGTGCAGACGTTAACGTTCCGTAAACTAAAACTGTGATTAAAATTAAATTTTTCATATCTCCTAATTGTTTTGTTTTTAAATACATTACAAATATAAGACCACAACTCGGAATAAAAAAATTTTATTGATTTTTTATTGATTTTTTAATCCCTGCTGAATTAAATACATTTTAATACATCTACATCAGTAAAAATAAAAGACGTCCTTAAAAGCTTTTATTTTAGCTTATACTAATACTGTGTTCGTAGTAATTCTACAACGTCCCATGCATCTTCCAAAGCATTATGAGTAACCGCTCCATCTATCTTAGCTCTCTGCTTACATTGATTTAATGAAGGCAATGAATCATCCTCGATCCAATTGGTAAATAATATAGATGGATCAATAATTCTTTGCTTAATCCTGAATATTTGTTTCCATCTCGGAAGTTTCTCTATAAACAATTTATCAAATGTTCCAAAGTTTTTACCTGCTACATTTAAAGAAACCGGATTCATATTGGATTTCAATACGGGATATGACTTGCCGTTAATGATTCTGAAATGTTCACCAGTTTGTGCATGGCTCCATCCACTGGTATCTTCTTTTTTAACCATCCCGTTATCATACAGGAATCTAAATAGTGCATCAGCAACATCACTTTCGTTTAAAAATTGCATACCGGTCATATGAACCAAATCATTCTTTTCATCCAGTGATTCTGCCTCCTGATAATGAACGATAGCCTCGATTAGATCCCTGTTCATATTGATGGCAAATGGAGATCCGGTAATTTCTTCTCTCTTAATTGCAACATGGAATTTTGGAATTTCTTCGAACGGAAGCTTATTGTTTGTGTCCTCTACAATAACCCCGATCGATAGTATTTCATTTTTCTCTGGATTTAGACCGGTGGTCTCAATATCGATTGATAGATATTTCATATATTTAGTTTTTTATTTATTATCGATTTTCTTTGATTCTATTAAAAATTATAAGTTGTTTGGGTGTCATTTTAGAAACCGGTGTAAAATCCCACATACATTCGGAGCATTCCGTGATGTACATACCCTCTACTTCCACCGAAAATATATTATGTCCGGTAATCTCAACCTGTGATACAACATCCTCCGGATCTTCGTAATCACCACCGGTCATGTTGTTATTGGATGCTTTCACTGTTTCTGTTACCCACTCCGCATATTTTACTCTTAATGAGTCCGGAATTTCCGATTCGGTACCGTACTTGTATATTGGATATTCAGTATGATTACACGATGCTAATGTAACAACTAATAGTAGTAAAAATGCTAATTTTTTCATTGATTCTTTTATTTTTATATTATATTAAAATTATATGTTCCATTAGGCTCTTGTCTAATGTTCGGTAAATGTAATTTATTATTACGGTATAAAAAAATGTACGTATTTTTTTTGGTGTTTGGAATATATAAAAATAAAAACCAAAACTTATGTTATTAAAGAATGGGTCTAAAGGAGAAGACGTAAAAAAACTCCAAGCTAAATTAGGACTAACTGCTGATGGCTCTTTCGGTCCTGGTACAGAAGCTAAGGTTAAAGCATGGCAAGCAGCTAATGGATTAACTGCTGATGGTGTTGTTGGTGTTGGAACATGGACTAAATTATTCGGTGCTGCTCCAGTTGCTGCTGCTCCAGTTGCTATACCTGCTTCAGATTTCAAATTAGCAGCTCTTAAAGGTCATATTCCTGATGCTGTTATTGCTCAGATTCCTGCTACGGCAGCAAAATTTGGTATTAGTAACACCTTAAGATTGGCTCACTTCTTAGCTCAGTGTGGACATGAATCTGGTGGGTTCAAAGCAGTTAGTGAAAATCTTAACTACTCTGCTGATGGTCTTAAAAAGATCTTCCCAAAATATTTCCCAGGAAAACTTAATGAATCTTATGCAAGACAACCTGAAAAGATTGCTGCTAGAGTTTATGGTGGAAGAATGGGTAATGGTGACGAAGCTTCTAAAGAAGGGTTTAAATTTAGAGGAAGAGGTTATATTCAATTAACAGGTAAAGCTAACTACACATCATTCGATAAATTTGTTGATGATGACATTCTAGCAAATCCTGATTTAGTTTCTACTAAATATCCACTAGCTTCTGCAGCTTGGTTCTTCAACAACAATAAACTTTGGTCTATTTGTGATCAAGGTGCTACTGATGCTGTTGTTACTTCAGTAACTAGAAGAGTTAATGGTGGTACAATCGGTCTTGCTGATAGAATCAAACACTTTAAAGAGTATTACGCTCTTTTAAAATAGAATTGTATAAAATCAATTCATAAAATAAAAAAAGATCATTATAAAAATGGCAAAGACAAAAACCCAATCCGCAGTTTCGTTTGTTAAAAAAACGAACACATCTTGTGATAGACACGCTAAGAGTGGAACATCTAAGAATAAAAGTTCTAAGAATTATAAGAAATCTTATAAAGGTCAGGGTAGATAATGATCTATCTATAAAACACAATAAAAAAAGGACGTCTAATATTAGACGTCCTTTTTTGTTATTATTAAATACCGATTAAGCCTCAGCTAAAATCTCTTTGATTTTTGTATCCATAGCAGATTTAGTTTGCATTCCCGATACTCTATGTACCTCAACACCATCTTTAAGGTAAACCAATGTTGGTATATTCCTAACGGAGTATTTCTGAGCAACTTCCTGATGTTCATCAACATTAAGCTTAGTAATAACTACTCCGCTATCATTTCCTTCTGGATATTCACTTTTTAAGCTCTCGAAAGCTGGAGCCATTGCTTTACATGGTCCACACCATTCAGCATAAAAATCAATTACTTCTAATTTCATATTTATTAATTTAGTTTAGCGAGTCTTTTTGCATCCTCTATATCTTTTACTCCGAATTTCTGAGCTTGTTTCAAATAAACGTCATCCAAAAAATCATCCGGATTCTTAGTAACGATGCTATTCCAATCATTATATTGGGTTGTATATTTCCAGATTTTTTCTGTTGTTGTTAATTCTGGATTTAATTTAGTTTTATATAGATATGCACCAACAGTTCCTCCGGTTCTATCTGATCCATGTGCGCAATGTATTAGTGTGTTACCTTTGGATAATAATTCATTTATTTTTTCCTGGTCCTCCATTGGTGAGAGTTTATAGAAATCACAGCCTATTTCTTTACATAACTCCCTTTCCTTTTCCATAGAAACGGATCTTTGTAGAGGAAGATGTTTGCCGTCCTTTCCATCATCATTTAATCTGATTACATTTTTGATGTTGTATTTGGTGTACACATTCTTCATTATATCTAACGGTAATTGGGCACTTCTATAATTGGTTTTCTTTCCGTCTGGTATTAAATGAAGATTATATTTTTCGGCTAATTTTGGATCTAGTTTATCCGGATCAGCTCCTAGACCAAGCGGGAGAAATGTTTCATCAGTTTCGGTATCTTTATTTACGTCACCTGATTTAATTCTATATTCTCTCTTTGGTGCATCGTTGGTTCTTATCTTTGGATTTTCTGTGTCCAATATGTTTATTGATACCTGAAACCCAGGTTTAAAATCTTTACCTGAAATCTCATACCACCTGGATTGATCATCTCTCTTGGCTAACCAATGATCATTAACAACCTTATATTTATAAGGATCACCCTGCCTGATTATTATCTCGGGGTCATTTATTTGAGGAGTTGTCAAGATAGCATCATTAATACTTTCCTGTATAGCAATATCAAGATTCTTAGCAATTTCTTTAACTGCTGGACTTTCCCTGTGTGCTTGAGCTGAAGTTGCAAAATATCCAACCGGTGGCTCTATTACGGTTGCGCCTTCCTTAGTATATAGGCCATAGTACTTTTTAACCATATCACCAGTAACATTCTTATTGTTACCCCATCCCCAAGATCCTTGAACTACAAAGAATTTGGCTGAAGGGAATGCTCTCCTTAGAGCAACAAATAAACCTTTTACATCGTCTCTAAGACTGAATCCGCTATTTGTACCTATCTTAATAACCACGTTCTTAACAGCCGGAGTAGTTGGGAATTTTTCAACAGCTTTTTTAAGCCATGCCGTATTTACCCCAGATTTCCATAGATTGGCTTCTGAACCAACCGGTCCGAGCATATCTACATCCATAGAATTCTTGGCTATTAAGGGGGTTAAAGAATCCCCGATTATAATATTAGTTAAATCTGAATACTGTGATTCGTAAAGTCTACTAAACTGATCGAAATTATATAATTTTTCCATCCATTATATATCGATTCAAATATTAAAGTTCGCTCAAAAGCATCATTTCTTTATCCCAGGCGCCCAATATTTGCCAATAGAATCCGAATGGGCTCTGAACCAGCAAAATGGGATCTCTCTTTTCATATGCCTTTCTGAACTTATCAGGTTCTGCAATAACATAGAATACTGGTTTCTTTTTACAAAGCTTCATCATATTATCAGTGTAGCTCTTCATCGTTTGAATAGCATCATCAGGAAACTCTGGTATAAATAAATCAGAGGTTTTCATTACTAGATCATACTTATCCAAAAGATCATCGATTTTTTCATCTGTCGTGTTCTGGTAACCTTCAAAGAACTTTCTGAACTTGTCCCATTTCTTTCTGTTTTCCAGACGCTCTATCATGGCTTCCACTTCTCTTCTGGAATATTTCTGAGTTATTAAATCCCTCTTATACTCAAGAATTTCTATCTTATCTTCAAGATTTGATAATGTCCACGGAGTAGGAATAGTTTCTAACTCATTAACAACATCGATAGGTTTGACCGCAATTTTCTTTGGTTTGCTGTCAGTTTTTTTCGTGTTGTTGGGATCCGAGCTTTCTCCATCATTTGAACCACTTGTCAGATTCCCTCCAAAATTAATAAATGTACCAGTAACAGATCCACCTCCTCGATATCCGGATTGATAATTTTTAAAATCGAATAGAAAAGTTTCATCAAGACCATCACTATCAGAAGAACTTAACACTAAATCATTTCCTTTTTTGGCTTTATTACCATTTCCTAAAAACCATTTTTTAATTGTCTGTATCATATTTATATTATTTAATTTTTATAAATTCAAATTCATAATTAGTAGTAGCCAGGATAAATCCATCGATATAGTCCAGCCACCTGGGGTTGGTATTAATTTCATTATTAATCAGACGCAATAGCAATTCCTCTGAGCTTTCATTGAAGTGTGGACATGATATTGTTACATCCGTCACACCAGAGGAAAAAAAATCCCTTTCGTGCTCCATTCTAATGGTCCATGCTGATCCAGATAAACAAGAAAGCAGGAAATCTACGCCTACCATCTGATACTGACCAACAAATGACAATTCGAATATTGCTTCCTGATCTCCATAATATCCACGCTGGCTGATAGTACTTGCAAATTGGTTAGACATCCCAATAATCCCAGTTAGTGTACAGCCGATTTTTTTCATCTGAGTACCTGAAAAATCGGAATTATAAATCACAATAGGAAAATCAGACATATATTTTTAATTTAACATGAACCAAATATACGGCATATCTACGTATATAAAAAATTAGATTAGATGCTTTAATAATTTCTCTTTGATTCCTGATTGTTTAATGCCTTCACTACTTCTTGGTGTTAGGACAAAGTTTTTCAGTCCATATCCACCGTTTGCTTCCGGACTCATATTCAAATCGTCAACAGCAACCCAATGAGTTATATCGGGGTTATCATTCAGGTACCTTTCAATTTCAAGAATTCTTTTACGTTCTAACCATCGCTTCCATGTAAACATGTCATTTGTTTCTGGGTCGAATTCATGAAGATTTGGAGTTATTGCAATTGGTCGTTTAATAATTCCTTGTGCTTCATAATAATCTCCAAGCTCTTCTAGAGTTGCATGTAATTTCCAATCAGAACTTACAACAATTTCAGCTCCAGTTTCCTCAATGATCCCATTAAGTATACTAATTGCCTTCTTGTCAAAATCATCGAAACGTATTTCAACGGGAGCATCGCTTAACATTGAACTTGATTCAGGATTTTCAGAACGGTATTTCGACCATTTCTTACCCCTGCCTCCCCAATTGTTGTAGAGACATATTACTCCATCGTTGTCCAAAAACAAAATTTTCATGATAATTTATTTAATTAATACAGATCCTCTGAATACAGAGTTGTTTTTAATTCAGTTGTTTGTCCTGCAGCAAATGCAATTTCACCACCTTCTTTTCGGTCGACAAATCGATTCTTGTTTGTAAGAAATCCTTGTATCTCTTCACCTGCTTCCGCAGGGATAGATCTAAGTCCAGTAATTGCAACCATTTGGTATATGCAATTGGCATGTCGCCAACCACTTATAACTACACCTCGATCAACATTATAAGGACGGAATCCCCGATTATCTAGAACTTCTGGTCTCTTCATCGGTAGATCTTTGTACCAAACTGCTGCACAGAGCACATACTCTTTGTCTGCTTCAGCTATTTCTGATTCCCTATTGGTATTAATGGCATCACAAAATAGTTCATTAGACGTCAATTTAGCAACCCATATGCACTCCGATTGGTTCTGTGACAGATCCATAGGATCAACCTCCCTTCCGAGTGGATTTATTTTCACCATCTCGAAATCCATAACGCTTCCTTCCAATCCGATTAGTCCTGGCTTCTCCTTACTATCAGGGTGAAGTGGTACAGATCTCTCAGAGCTCTTTCCCGGTCCAGAATATGTTTGGTATTCAATAACCCATCCATGTTTATTCCACAGTGTTCCTTTCATTATTCCTCGTAATTATCTTTTCTTAATTCGTTCCAAATTTCAAATGACGTTGAGCTCTCAGCCATTTCGGAGATCAATCCTTTAGTACCCCTCCTGAATTGATCAGGATACCATTTATCTTCACCATTTAATCTGATGTATGTACTAAAAGAGTTTAGATTCCATCGGGATTTAAACTCGCTATTTGGATTGTCAGCAGAGTCGCCCATCCAAATATCAACGAATCCCTCTGTACAGTTATAGCGGTAAAAAGTAAACCACTTTTCTTCGAGTCTTTCTGGATTAACCATTTTGAATTTTTTTAAATTCTTTACTAATATTCACTAGATGTAGGTATTAACTTTATAAGCTTCATAATCATATAGGTTTGCCGAGTAGTGTGAATATTTCGGGTCAACCAAATAATCAATTTCCTTACCGGTATTCACATTTTTGCTTTTCCATTCATATTTACCATCTTCATTCAATGTTGGCAAAGTTATTACCTCACATTTAATTCCCATACCATAATCATATTCATAGTGAATATCCCCGACTTTAATATCCTCGACAATAACATTTCCTTTAGTAAATGTTTTAGTTACTTTTTCCATCTTCCAATTTTTTAAGGTCTTCTTTTAATCTCTCGATGAAGGTATCCTCCCCGTCATCTCCGCTAATTAACCAATCAATTCTATGAGCATATATTTCTGCAACTCTTAATGCATTAACAGCATTCTTAAATTGCTCTATTACATGATCCGGATATTTGTAATGATTTAGATCCTCTGGGTATTTTTCATACCACTCGGAATTTTTGAAATCATCCTTAATCTCCTCCTTGGTTTTAGGTCTACCGCTTAATTCTATTTCATGATCTATCTGATCAGCAATTTGTCTGATTTTATATTGATCGTAATTGAAAGCACCTCCACTCATGGTAGATTAATTTGATGGGTTGTTACCGAATCCAACACTCTTCTGTCCTTTACCTCTTGGTGTTTTTTTCATCTCCTTAAGGTGGTTGATAGCTTCATCATATGCAACGTCGAGAACGAATACAGAAATGAATAGTTCCTTCAGGTGAGACATTGACATACCCTCGGTATCATCGATCCACCGATCCATGTCAGTTAACTTTGAAGCGTCTCCTAATTTTCTTTCGAGATATGCTTTTCTAACTTCCTTGCTAGGAGGAGCGATGTAATATCTTCTATCAAATCTAGATGGTCTGTTGGTTATTCTTTCTGCCAATTTCTCAGGATAGTTTGTCGTAGCTATATAAGCAACATTTTCTATCTGTTTAATACCATCCAGCATATTAAGAAGCTGTGATGTGATATAACTACTTTCCCCCGCAATTGAATCGATATCCTCGATAATAACAACTATAGGTCTTTCTGGTTCTATTTGTCTAAGTTTTGGAACAACATCAAGATAACCTCTAACTGTGTCCTCGTCTTTTAGATTAATAACCAATCCGTTTAATTCTTCTATGATGTGCTTCATACACAATTGAAGTATCCCAGATTTACCAGCTCCTGGATCACCATATAAAAGTATACCTCTTTTGTGCATAAGTTTATATTGATCATATATTTCTATCTTATTCCAGAAACTTTTAAGATCATTAAGAATTACTGAAATTTCAGGGGTTGGCAATTCATAAAGCTCGTCAGTGTTGATTTTCTGTTTTCTCAATCCCCATTCTCCAGCTCTGTTATTATACAGAGGCTCATATAGACCAGGCTTCAATTTTATGATAGTCGCAGGTGCTGGTAAGAAACTACCGTCACCATTAATTGTCCACTGGTGGAAATCTATTTTTTCTTCAGCATCCGAGTCCTGATAAGTCTCCCATGGGTGCGTTTCTTCTAATTCTCTCATTTTTATTTTTTTTAAAATTCCAATTCTAGTGACTCTATTTTCCACTGTGCTAATTTTTTTTATCTGCAGCTTTCTTTTTTCTGTCCAATTCAGATTGTGTAACAAACACAATCACCGGATTGGCTCCATCCCATTCAGGATCAGCTTTCCATACATTCCATGTTCTATTGGACATTGGGTTATCCGATGCTAGAAATAAAGTGTCCCGGATTTCGGTAGCGTATGCAAAATCTGCATATCTTACAACATTAGGTGTTTCTCTTTTCTGTGAATATAGAAATGTAGATAAGCATAGAAATGATAGTGATAATAAATTCTTCATCTATTTATTTTTTTCGTTTTTACCATTATTAAAGTCCTTAGCGATGTCCTCCCAGACAGACTTTTCGGATTTCTTTTTCTTTCCTGTTTTTAGATCTTCGTATCTGGAGTAATTGGCTTCCAAGAACTCCCATGTTGATTCTATAGAATGGCATATAGGATTTCCATTTTCGTCACTGGCTCCATATCGAACTTCTCCCTCGTCAATTATTTTTACCATTTTTCCATCTACCATCTTATAGCAAGGTAATGTACTCCAGTCCTTCTCCCCGAAGTCGCTTTCGTAACAGAACCAGGTGAACCAATCATAGCCTTCCTCGCCATAAACCTCTTTTATTAATAGGTCTATTATTCTATTAAGATCATCGTTAAAATCTATGAGATCGATCTTCAGTTTATAAGCCGAATCGGATTTTGATTGTTGCGATTTAAGTCTTAGTATTATTTCTGCAAATTTAGAGTATTCCATTAATTATTAAATTCATTTTATATTTTTTGTTTCGCTCTCTACAAAATCTTATGCAAATATAATCAAAGATCCCGGTTAAAAAAAATCAGATATATAATAAATGAAGCCAAGTAAAGAATATTTAGACCATATTATAAAAAGACTGGAGGCAATGAATCCAGGATTAGGTAATTCCAATGGTGAAAGTACATGTAATCTGGACTATAAAATGCCATCGTTCGAGGAGCAGTTAGGTAGAACAGCAATGGAATACTTAAAAAACAAGAAGGATCCGATGATTTCACCAGATCCACTATTTCCTGATAGAAATTAAACTTATCAAATTCCAGATATAAAATTATATAACGGAACAATCCATAATTTAGCAATTTGGTAGCTAATAGTTAATATTATGAGCCACACCAAGATCGAAATAAAACTGAACGATCTAAAAAAATTCGCTAAGTAGCTCCTCATAGTTATATCCTTTTGATTTAATCTGTTCTAATCCACCTCCCATATACTCATATATGGAATTTCCGTTAATCTTTGATTTTCCAACATATCTTAATCCAGAGACATCTACAATATCGCTGCTATCAATCATAATATGGGGATTGCGAGTCACATTATATCTTGGTGTCGAATCATGAATTACATCATATCCATATCCACCGATGGTACCAGGAATTGAGCATGCTCCATGGATTCCACTAGTTCCTCGGGATCCGGAAGTTCCCATACAACTACCGAATGTTTTATTTGAACCAATTCCAATATCATTAAACGTTCCCCCTATTTTATTGCTCTTAATAAAAGTAGGTGTGTCATATTTATGATTTTTTGGTATCTTAGTTTTTAGTACAGATGCTATTTCCTCCATCTTGTTGAGTGTCTCAACAGATTTTTTTTTCTTAAAGATATCCAATATCATATTATTTTGTTTTTATAGCAGATTTAACTTCCTCTAATTTATTCAATTGCAAATTACCCGATTTAGTTTCGGACTTTCTGATACTTTTATAAACATTCGTTATAGTGGAACCTAGTAATCGCATCACGAATAAAACAAATTTCGTGGTAAAGTCATAGATGAGCAGATGATTCATTATTGAATTTCCACCATCCCTATCCTCGATAATTTTATTATCCCGGCTTTTAGTTATTTCCCATCCTCTTAATTCCTTGTAGTACTGCTCGTTAAATCTTGGATTAGAACCAGATTTAACGGAATCCGATTTTTTATTAATATTAAATCCTCTATATTCCGGCTTAAGTGGTTCCTGTATTGATTCTCTATAGTATTTTGCCATCATTGCCATTGTTTATATTTTTAGTTACTTAAAGGTGCTTTAATCTCCGGGTGTGATTGGTAATTTTCCAACTTAATATCCTTGTATTCTATTGTATCTGCAAAACATGGGGATGAAGATAAGAATTTCCATGAACCGCTAATTTCTATTGCTGGTAGTGGATAAGGTTGTCTTGTTCTTTTTGGTGTTGGTTTGTAATATTCATTATCAAAGTCAGGTAATTCATTTGGGTTAAAAAATCTTTCCATACCCGTTTCATAATTGTTATTAAACCACATATTATACCTCTCCTCATTCGTTAAATCTCTCCCAATCTGTTCTCTCGCCTGGTCAATGTGATTTGAATATAAATGAACATCACCTAAGTTGCCAATCAATTCAACAGGAACCATATTAACCTCTTTCGCAATGATTTCTAATAACAATCCATAAGAAGCAATATTGAATGGTAAACCTAAGAATGTATCTACTGAACGTTGATTCCACATTAAAGAGATTGCTCTGGTTGGGATATTATCATTGTCAATGTCTTTTCTTAAGGCAGGTAATATAGGATTTTCAATACCTTTTTTATCCCAATATATTTTAGCTCTTTCACTATCACTCAACTCTCTTGTGTAAACTTGAAATCCATAATGACATGGTGGAAGAACCATTTGGTCTAATTCTCCAACATTCCAAGCATTAACCATTAATCGTCTTGAGTCTGGATTTGTTTTAAGGTCGTTGATTAGATTTTGGATTTGGTCTATATCTTTTTTGTAGTGTTCATATCTAGGAGCGTCAGCATCGTCTGTTTCCCACTTTCACCATTGCTTACCATAAATTGGACCTAACTCACCCCACTTCTCAGCAAAGTCATCATCCAGAGAAATAGCTTTAATAAACTCTTCCCGTGTAAATCGTTTAGGTTTATCGAATGGTAGGTTAACTACCTCATTATCATACCACTTCTCATAATTCTTATAAGCATCACCATTCCAGATGTTACATCCATTATCAACTAAATACTTAATATTGGTATCACCTCTTAAAAACCACAATAATTCGGTTGTGATCGTTTTAAATGGCATTTTCTTTGTAGTCAGTAAAGGAAACCCCTCAGACATCTTATGCCTAATCTGTCTTCCAAATACGGAGATTGTCCCTGTACCAGTACGATCAGATTTAGAGGTTCCATTATCCAGGATGTCTCGGAGTAAGTCTGTGTATTGTTTATCTAAGTTGTTCATAGAGATCTTTGTTTACAAGGATATTATTTCTTGTCTGGGGATTACCAGTTCTTTCTGGAGTTAAATATTCATGAATCAATTGATTGACGGTAACAAAATTTGTGTCGCAGTCCGTGTAATGTAAATGTTCAAAAGCTTCTTCTAATTCTTTTTTGTCCTCCTCAGTGGGAACTATAATTTTATATTTCGTCCAATCGATGCTTCCAATCGGTCCGTCATTGTAAGTTTTCATATGTTTATTTTATGTTTCTTTTATAGTCAATAATAAACGTCCATTTTGGCCATTTTGGATTCTCGTTATTTGAAATTTTTGAGCAAGTCATGAATTCAAATCCTGGTTGCTTAGAAATCTCAGACATCCAATCATAATTTGAATCATCTGAACGAAATGCAACCCTAACATTTTCTTTAAGTAGGTTAGCCATTGATAATCTTTTTAAGTTCACGTATCTTTTCGATTACATCATCACCTAATTCGATTTTTGACATCATTACCAAATCTGCAATTTGTTGTTCATACAAATCAATTAATTGGTCTTTTGCTTGTTCTTTAACTACAGTTCCCATATACTTTTTCTTTTACGTTTAAATTTTCTCGTTATTAATTCCAGCACTAGCGCTATCATCTGTATCGTCCTCTTCATCACTTAATGGTTTTTTGTATTGATACCATAATGGATTCGGTAATCCACTGTAGTGATCCCATAATTCATCTTCGATTAAATTTACTTCGCTCATACTATTTATTTAAGTCAGTGTCATCTTCAACCCAGGTATAAATATCAATCTCCAGTGGATTTGATTTTCCTGGTATGTACTCGGGATTATTTACAGTTTTCCATTTCATCCCGCATCTCTTACAATGGCATTTAGTTGGCATCCATCCGAAATTATATGAATATCGGTGTCCAGCAATTTTGCACATGGCTTTATCGATGACAGCTTTCACCATCACCCTTTTATAAATCAGATTCCTCACATTTAAAATATTTTTTAATCATATCCAATCTGTCTTCTGCCTCAGCTAATAGTTGCAATGATTCAGTAGCATCTTTTAAAAAATCGTTTGCTGTATGATCACCGATACCAACTGCCTGATTCTCTAATAAATCTAAAGCCATTAATGCTTTCTCCTTGTCTGCTAATGCCTGAGCTTTTAAAGCTGCTATTACTCTTGTTTTTCTCATATTTCTTTAATTTTAATCACTTCTAGTAAATCCGGGAGCTTTGCATACTCGTTACGTATGTCCTCCGTTCTATTTTCTGCTATTAATCTGCTGTTTACAATTTTTGATATCTTGTCAGATATTTCACTTAGTAATTTATCTGGTCCTTTGTGGCGGGACATAAAATAAATTGACTCATCTTCATAAGATTCAAAAGTTAACCTGATTTTTGCTGATCTTGTATATTTTTCAATAATCTCAACAGAAACCATTCTACTTACCCATGGTCCAATTTTGGGTCTTATATTATAACCCAATGTTCCATCGGCTCTTGGTCCCGGTGGGCTTATTCTTACTTTTTTAGACTTTGGTATCTCGTCACATATAAACGAAACATACCTTTCCATACAATCATTATCCATATTAAGTACCGCTATTTAATTTCTCGTTAAGCATTGATATTTCCTTCTGGTTATTCAATATAACCTTTCTAAGATTGTTGTTGGTCTGAACCATATTTTTCCAATAATAATAAAACTTGTCACATAATGGTTTTTCCAAATCGAGTTTATCCTTGTGCAAAAACTTAGGCTCTTTTATTGTTGTTACTCCAAATTCATTTGCGTACATAAGACCAGCATAGTCAGGAACTTCCTCCTTAGATATAAGACCTTCAGGTACACAATAATAGAATTTATTTGGTCTAAACTTCCATTCGGTATCCACATAATTAGGTTCAGATATACTTTTATTAAGCTCCTTATCCCAACGATACTTATATTTCTTAAGCACATAAGTACCATTTTTAATTATCGAGTGCTTATCAACTTTCTTAAAATCATTAAGAAAGTCTGATCTACTTATCTTTATTTCAATCTCATAGCAATATCCGGTATTTTTCTGAACTACAAGAAAATCAGTTTCCCAGTTATATCTAAACAAATATAAATTAGAAACCGTGTACTTTATATTGCCACTATCAAATCTGCTTTCCAGTAAGTTTTGTATGCTTTTCTCTGTGTATTTAGGATTAGTCCCACCATCCACGCATACCTGTTCCGTCAAACCACTTGTTATGGTGGTCTTCTTCTTTCTTTTCTTCCTCATTTAAACTTTTGTATATAGCGCTATATTCTTCATAATCCTGACCTCTAATTATTGTCCATAACTCATTCCATTCAGAATTTGCTATCTCCGTACTCCTATCATAAACTTTTCTATTATGTACTTTTTCCTCCTCTGTATCCTTGTCGATTAGTCTAGAATATCCAGGTTTATCAGGGACATCCTCGAATTCCCATTCATGATGCACGATCTCACCAAGTTCAGCTTCCGCCATCTCGATATAATTATCGTTATTGTAATTTGATATCAGTTCAACTGCTCTTCGTATTTTAGCAACCTTCTTTAAACGCGGTCCATCCACCTCAAGACCCTTTGTTTCTAGGTTTTCTGCCATGTGCGATAAACCAATTTCAACAAAAGATAATGTTGCGTGATGATCCCACCAATAATGATTAGCCAACGCTTTTCTGAATCTCCATACATTCTTGATGAATCTAGATATGTCATATCTAAAGAATGAATACGTCTTATAGATTCTACTCTCGCGCCAAGATAATCTCTTCAGGCTCTTGGAAAATGTATCCGCAAAATTTACTTCCATGATTGATAATTTAAAATCATATACAGTTATACATGATTAGTTTCAACAAAAAAGGCCGAAATACTAATATTTCGGCCTTTTATATTGTTTATTTAGGTATTAAGCTTCCTCTTCTTCTTCCTCATCCTCGTCCTCATCCTCGTCGTCATCGTCTTCTTCCTCTTCGTCATTACCACCCTCGATATCAACTACTATATTATCAACTTCAGGCTCAAGATGTTCTTCATCTTCACCTCTTTCATCATCGTGACCTGGATTTTCCATTTCATTTCTGATCCATTCAGCAACTTCCTGAATATCATCTTTAGATGTTGCAATATGATCAGCTGCCCAATCATGCCCATTTTTCAGCATATTATCAACTTGCTCTGGTTCCATTTTAAGAATCTCATCGATATAATGTTTGATAGATGCAAGATTCTGAAAGAACATATAATGTTGTGGTTCACCACCATGTTCTTCTCCATGCTCCTCCTTAATAGAAGGTGCAGCCTTTGATTTCTTAAAATCTTCGAATGAAGCTATTTTATTCATAATTGTTTCTTTTTTTATTATATATCATTTATCAATATTAGTTCCCTAATAAGTAGTCACTGTACTTTAATTTAGTTGGTCTCACATTAGGAAAATAGTATTTATAAGTTTTCTTCGTTTTCTCAACGTATATTGTTTTATAAAATCCGTCTGGTACAGTAGCACCGGTTGGAAGTTTTTTAGATTTTGTAGTAAATACTAGTTCTATAGTAACTGTTACTTTACTCGTTTTCGCCAATTCTCTTTCGTACTCCTCTAACATTCTCCATACACCTCTATTAAGATACTGATCCTGCAATGCACAATTTAGGTAGCTAAATGTTTTCTTAAGCATATCCTTGGTACAATTGAAGTCCGCTGCAGGAGCTAAATGTCCCTTGTCATATAGGTTCTTTGCATAATCCAAATTATCGGATGTCTTTATTGTGTCATTTGTATAAAAATCCATACCTGCTCTGGATGCTGTTCCGGTAGGGCAGAGAACCTCATATTTTATAAATCTAGGTTGCTCTAATTTTTCGCTATAGATAACTTCATATATGTCGGTTTTAACCTTTACTGAATCCCTGAGTGCTTGTGAAAATATAAGATTTGTTGAAAATAATAGGGCTATTAATAGTAATATTCTGGCTTTCATTTAAAATTGTTTTAGCCTATATATCACTACGAATAGCCTTATATTGTAAATTTTATTCGGTTGAAAAAAAGGGTGCCTTCCGAATTAAATCATTTTAATTAATCTAGAGATTCACCACAATTTGGGCAGAATTTCCATGTTTTCTTTTTCATTCTTGTACCGCAACTGGTGCAGTAAGATCTAATCTCAGCAACTTCGATCGGCTTTGTTGATCTAGGTAATATTTGATATTCGCTAGTATATGAACTATACATTGAATAAGTTCCGCTATCTTTCCCAAAGTATTGGTCGGATTTGCTTCCCTTTTCAATCATACCAGTTTCTAAGCTACTTGAGCTTGCATTAATCGCAGAAGATCCTGCTATTTCTACTGGCGAGCTATAGTAAGCATTATTTACCGTGGATGAAGATGTGAACGTTATACCATTTGATAATGAGGATGTAGTGGTAAGATTTCCCAATGTATTACCAACTCCAGTAGTACTTGTGCCACAATAAACATTAGGTGTACCTCCCCACCATTGACCACTAAAAGGATTTGGAGGGAAAGACGGCGGATATTGTGTGATTACCGTTGTTCCAGTATTTCCTAAATTGAAATTAATCGATGGACTTGCCTCCTTGAAAAAATCGACTCTAACTTTTCCGTTATCTTTAATAGCTTCCGCCACCTCATCTGATGAATCAACCTCATAAGTGGAGAATAAGAATTTCTTCTTCTCGTCTAGATATCGATCAAGGAAGTATCTCTGTCCTGGCTTAAGAACTAACCCAGTATTGCTAATTAATTTATCATTAAGATAAATTTTAGCTAGGTATTTTTCTGAGGTAGGATTAAATAACTCTATTTGAAACTCCTGGTTGTCATCTAGGTAAACTAGATCCTCATTTTTTCCGTATATTTTTTGTCTGTTGCTGGCTACGGCTACCCAAGCTCTAGGTGAATTCACACCCGGTGTTTTGTTTGTTTTCATTTTACCTTTTTTTATTTTTAAAATCCCATCATTGCACATTTTAAATGTACAATTCTAAGGCCACTCTGACCCGGGACACTAAGCACGAAAGGCACCCTTAAATTATATATTCAAACTAATTTTAAACTAAAAATTAGTTCCATTCATCTTCATCGAAGTCCGAACTATAACCGTGATCATCAAGTTCTTCGTTCCATTCCTCATCTTCTCCTAAGATTCCTCTATCATTTTCCTTAATAACGCTTATCCATTTCTGACCATCCTTATACCAGACAGAAGATGTGTGTTGATATTCGCTTACCCATTCTATCTTTGAATCATTTTCCCATCCACCCGGGATAATAGAATCTATATTTTCGATCAGATTACCTAGTTCTTCCTGTACATCCGCATCAAATATTATATCTTCCGCATAGACTTCAAGATAGCTATTAAAATTGATCGATAGGCTATCGTTAAAAATAGATCTGAATGGTGTGTTATCAACTCCAAGATCCAAAATATCCTTTATCCCTTCTATTTCACCTCTCGTGAATTTATTTTTTGATATTAACTCTATAGTTAGTAGATAATTAGATTTCATTTTGTTATTTTTTTAACTATATACCAAAAAAAGTTTTTATTTTTTGAACCTCTCATATGAATTTGTGGTTATCATATTCCATTCAGCTTTACCTATGAACTGATCCAGAGTGGTTGCATTAGAATAACTCATTGCCGAACTTAAATAACTTTTAAAGTTATCAGTCCACCCTGATATTGTATATTCAACTGGCTGCATTCTGGTAACTCCCTCGCTAGTTTTAAGTACTGTCTTACCCATAGCAATCTGTGCTTCTTTCGTGCTCATCCCTCTGAACAGCTTAAGCATCTTGGTACCGTTTTTAAATAGGTTCTCCGTATCAACCGAATATTGGTTTACCCTGCTATCATAGTTAATACTTCTATTACTAAGGTATGTTTCTCCTGAACTCTCTAAAGCTTTATTCAGAATTGATCCTAGCATAACATAATCAGCACCTAATGCTAGTGCCTTTATAATATCGGAGTAGTCTTTAAATCCACCGTCAGCAACAATCTTTGCCGGCTTATCTAGCGTACAACTCACATCATAGCACTCCTTAATTAAAGATGCCATAGGATATCCAACTCCGGTCTGAACTGTTGTTAAACAACCAGCTCCGTTACCTATACCAATTCTAATATAATCAGCACCTACCGAAGAAAACTCCCGATAAGTTTCAGGGTGGGCAACGTTGCCGACCATTAATATTAGCGAATCACCATAAGTTTCTTTCGCCCTCCTTGTTATATCAAGAAGTTTGCTCATATGGCCATTAGCTATATCAATCAATATGTAAAAAGGACCGCCTTCTATAGAATTTTCTCCAAGAAATATTGATTCAAATTCATCCATTCCAACAGATCTAAATAAATCATGGGATGTTTCAATAACATTACCCAGCTTTTCAGTTCTTGGCATTATTACTTTGATACCATTTCTAAAAAAGAAATCCTTATTTTCTTTTGATATAACGGTATCCATGGGAGCAGTAAATATTGGAAGATACTCATCCTCGTATAGAACATTCACCTGCTTTCTGGTACTGATATCAGTTATGATAGCAGGAGAGATCAGGATGTCATTAAAGTCAAATTTAATATCGGTGTGCTTCATTAACTAAAGATTATTTTCTTCCCTTAATTTTCTTTCATTCTCCTCATGCTGATCTAATTCGGATCTCCTATCGTCCGACATTCTTCTGGCAAATAATCTAAAAGTTTTCTGTCCGTCGACGGATTGAAATATCAAACTAGAATCAGATCTTGCTTTTAATACAAATGATAATTCACCTGGTTCTTCCTTGTCATTGCTCCATGCTATAACTATTGGATCCTCGTCATCGAATTGACAAACCCACTCCGCTCTATCGAACTCTTCTATACCGAGGATTTCCATTTCCTCTAATTCGTCCATTACTGGATCTATAATAATTTCTCCCGTTGTGGGATTGATATTTACATCTAATTCTTTATTTTCCATGTTATATTAAATAAAATTTTGACAAAATGTTTTTCTGTGATGTTTTGTTATGCCTAGTTCCCTGATGGCTTTAATATGATCAGCTGTTCCGTATCCCACGTTTCTTGACCAAAGATATTTTGGGTATTGCGAGTCAAGTTCTCTCATAAGCTTATCCCTATGAACCTTAGCTAATATGGAAGCTGCTGAAATACTAAATATTTTAGAATCACCTTTAATTACGCACTCGTAAGTAATTCCTTGATGTCCTGGAAATTTATCTCCATCAATGTAAAGGAAATCCGGCTTATTCGAGCAAGCATCAATAGCTCTCTTCATAGCAAGAAAAGTTGCTTGTAATATATTCATCTGGTCTATTTCCTGTGGAGAAGCAGCACCAATGCCCCACGATATGGCATTGTTCTTTATCAGTATCTCCAATTCCTCTCTTTTCTTAAGACTCTTGATAGTTTTACTATCCTTAATTCTGCTGTCGTGAAAATCTGCTGGTAATATGACAGCGGCTGCAACTACAGGTCCACTGAGACATCCCCTGCCAACTTCGTCGACTCCCGCAATAAATTTATAACCGCTAATATCTATCATTATTTTGGTTTTATAGTGGTGAATTCACCTTTAATGAAATTTATATGTTGTGACTTACCATCCTCATGTATTATAACATGAGACTGTAACCATCCACTAGGACCTAGATTATAATTGACTCTAAGCTTGGTTGATGTTCCCACTGCTAAGGCGCCATCCTTTCTTCCTGGAGAGTGATAGTGACCTACAACTATTTTGGTGTTTAGTTTTCTAAATTGGAGAAGTGAACCTCTGGATCCATTTGATCCTATATCACCATGCTGTCCTAATTCCCATCCATTTATAACGAAGCTATCACTCCTGTCCAATGTTCTGAAATTGGGGAATTTTTTTGTTATAAGATAAGGTATAATACCCTTAGGTGCTTCGCCTTTTAAAAGTAATGCACTAAATTCCATATATTCTATAGAATTCTTTAGAGTGCTTGCTTTTCTCCAATCCGTATTTTTTAACCAGCGGTCAAGAAAATCGTCATGATTACTTCTAACTATAGTAACATTATATTTCTCGAAATCCTCCAGACCACTAAGCATACTATCAATCTCTTTTCTCAATGAATTGGTTCCATCGATTTCTCTTTGGTATTGTATGAATGGATCGTTTGATTCGTGATGGTTTATGGAAAGACCATCGAAAACATCATGTAAAACAACATTTTCTGGCTCTAGGTTGCTAAACAGTTCTAAAGTTTTGTTTATAACTGCTTGATCGTGTTGTCCATAGTGTAAATCACCTAGTATTGCTGCTGGTATTTTATGTATTCTTATAACCTCGCTGATATTGCTATCCGGATTATATTTAATGGAATGATATAAATCATGAAAATCCCCATCGTCGGTAGCAGTTACCTGTCTAACAAAAAATGTTTTACCATCTTTTATCTCAACTACCACAAATCCTAGAGTGTGGTGAAATTCACCCTTTTTACCAGATTTTGAATCTGTATAATTTTTAACTGTACATGCTCCGGTAGTCATCATCATTTTAGGGAGATTTCCCTCTAGTACAGGAACAGTTTCCATATGAACTTTTGGTGATCCAAATACGCACGAATTTACACCACTCATTCCCTGTAAGCCTGTCATAGGATCAACTGCGGTAGGTTGTATTTTCACATCAGACATGATCCACATGTGTTTATGTACCTGATGCCTATTTGCATCTAAGAAAGGTTCCACTCTAGGAGACCAGGTGTCATATTTTTTATCCGAGAATACCGATGTTGGATTTTTATATCTTCCTGCTATTACGTGAATATCAGCTCCGATAAAATTAGCATACTCCTCCAGATTTGAAAAGAATACGTCGTGTACGGGGGTATCGTTTTGTGCCCAAGTTATGATAAATCTTTTCCTCTTCTTATCGAATTTTCTTTCTTTAGCTTTTATAAGCTGTGGTGATTCTTGTATTGATTTCTCTGTAATACCTAATTTGGATATCCAGCTTTGAACTGTTCTTTCGGATTTACCAAGATATTGACTTAGTTGCTTCATTCTTTCGTCCCAAGAAGCCTTTCTGTTCCAATATATTTCCGAAATTTCAAAGATTTGTTCTGCAGTAAGTTCTGAAAATTTCATTAATCTATTTACTTTTTGTTGGTTATGTTTTATACCCCTAACAAAAATAAAGGTTTCAAAAAGAAACCAATAATTATTATTTTTATCCGCATATTGTGTGGATTATTCCACATATTCGCCAGTAGCACCTACCGAAATATCGATTTCAACTGAATTGAAAAAATCAATCAAATATCGGCACTTCTCGAACTCCTCCGTTGATTCGTAATATGCTATCATTGATTTTTTAAGTAATTCTCTTCTGTAGTAGATTCTATCGCTCATGATACTCTTACGCCCGTATTTTATCATGCTATTAAGAGCATTCTCAAAAATCTGTCTATCTAATTTTTTCTCCATCTTTACTATTAAGTAATATATCTCTTAGATGTTTACATTTTTCGTAATCTTCGAAATATTCAAAAATTCTTATGCAATCTATTATCTCATCCTGTGATTTTATTACTCCCCTTACTATTAATGAGTATCTTGATAAATTATCGTCATATTTTTGAATATCCGCTACTTTCATAGGAAGTTATACAGTTATTAATTCAGTGAGATCCAATATTTCTCTGCACTTCTCGTATTCCTCCCTATTCTCACAAACTTTTAAATAATTCTCCAGAAATAAATGAAATTGCTTATTGTCTAGACTAAATGTGATTCCTGAGATGGTAGATTCATGGCTGGATTTGGATAGGAGAGTAAATATTTCTATTCTATCATAATTATCCAATATAGCTTCTTTTACTTTCTCGTAAATAGCATCACCAAGGATAGATTTACTTTCAGACTTAGAACCAATTATATCTTTAAAAAACCAGGATTCCATAGAAATAGTTTTTAATTAGAGTTATCCAACACCGAATATAACCTTAAGTGCAATAGCAGCTATAGCAGTGAATATAATCCACATTGCTTTATTTATTCCACTTTGCCATTTCTTAAGATCATTAAGATCAACGTTAAATTGCAAATAATCCTCATATCTGCTCTCTTCCTGTACCCTAAATTTGGTGTTCTCGTTAACTTTAACAATAACCCCAGTATCAGGATCGAGTAGTTTTTTCTTTATATCAGAAACATCCTCCTTCAAAGATTTTTGATCTAATCTAAGACCCTCAACTGCATCCTGTAGGTGTTTTAACTCACCATTAGGCATCGTAGACTTCAGCCTAGAAATCTCGTCTAAAATTTGCTTCATCAGAAGTGTCTGACTAATGTTGTTATTTTCCTCCATGATAATCGTTTGGTTTTGCCCAATCAAAAGAATATCTTAACTATATATCATGTCGGATTTAGAGAAGTGATTCAAATAAGGTTGATATATTATTTTATCTTAATATTTTATCCTTTGGTATCTCCAGAACAATATTTGGAAATTCCGAAAGTATCTCAAATGAATCCTCGTTACCATTTAATCTAAAATAGCCATAAAATCCATCCTCAGGTTCTCCGAACTTATCGTCTATTATATTAACCCCCATTATAGATATTATTTCACATACTTGTATGTGTATCTCCGGATTATCAGTCTTTATAATATATTCAATCAAGGCTTAATTATTTATTAATATGGAATTAGTAACTATGTCAGAATGTATAAGATAGTATTTATCATTATCGATATCCTTAACAACCATGGTGCTGGTATCAGATGCACCCATGATTCTTAGATTAAGCCCTTCATACGAAAATTCGGACCCTAGATGATCGACATCCAAGCTCGATCTTCTTATAAACTTCATCTGATTTCTTCTAAACATCTTAATATAATATTCAGCCATCGATTCAGTAGGTTCTTTAATTAGCTTAAAGTATGCTTTTGATGGATTCATTCCTTGACTCATAACTTTATTTTTTATTTAGATATTCAGTAAAATTTAAAATTTCTTCTTCAGTTCTTTCCTCCTTTATGAAATCCATAAAAATTCTCATCTTACTTCCATATTCATAATTATTCGGATATGTTTTTTCTATAGATCTTAAACAATCTTTTATACACTTTTCCATCTTATTTATTATTCATTTTTAGAACTGTCTTTTCACTATTGAAGCAGTGTAAAGATGTTATATGCATAGCAAAATATCCAGGAGTAACATCTCCCCAAGAATCGGGTTTTCTTTCCTTAAGTATATCCAGAATCCACATAAGTTTTCTACATGCCATATAAACATCATCTCTGAAATGTCTAATATAATCACAGGATCTTATATAATAAACCATATGAAAATGATTTCCCCTTCTCATAAATTGGTAACCTATTGTGCAGGGTACACGTTCTTTATGAACCACTCCGGTATCTTCGGGAAACCATATCGGGAGAAATGCTTGTCTGGTAAATGGCTCCTTCTCCAATAAATTAACCACATCCGATAAATCACCATAATCAAATCTTATTCCCGATAGCTTACTATTGGGTTCAGCTGAAGCAAATTTAGGCCACATTCTCTCGGGATAAGTATGTGAGAATTTAGAATTACCTCCAAATTGCTCATTATTTTTCTGTGAATAAGGCCACCATTCGTGTGAAGGTGGTGGATTTAAAGGAAGACCTCCAACTCTCTCGCCAAAATGATCATCAGCCCAGGGAAGATTTGGCTTAACCTCTTTTATAAGCTCATCCATTGTATGAGGTATAAAAAATTGAAAGGAGTGATTCATAACTTCCCACATATCATCGGGTGAATCTATTCCTTGCCATTTCTCTGTTTTTACTATGTAACCATAGTCCTTCAATCGGGCCTTAGTCCATTTGATTGCTTCGGAGGGTTTATAAAAAGTCTTCATTTATTTGGTTTATTAATTCTATCACATTCAATTGATTATATTTCATAATCCAAAGAAAAAAATTGTTTTTTTATAAATCTATTACGATGGGGTGATTTAGAGGATCATATCTTAGCGTTAGAAAGCTCGCATTGACATAATTGACATTGTTTATAATCTCAGTACCAAAAGCCTCGTGTATGTGTCCAAATGCGCTAATTTTAAGATCTTTTAGTGTGTTGATTTTATTTCTAAGTAAAGGACAGCCAACGCTGATTCTCTCCCTTGCTGTCAAGTCCAAAATACCAAAAGGAGGTCCATGCGTTATTAATACATTGGTGTCATCAGGTATTAGATTCCAGTGATTGATAATATCTTCTCTCCTATTAAATGCCCAATCATAAAACCATGGTGTTACTGGACTGCCCCAAAATTTAACACCATCAATCTCAATACCGCTATCATTCAAATAAATTACAGATTTACCAAATTCTTCCAGCAACAATTTTGCTCCATCCGGATTTTTCTCGAAATAGAAGTCATGGTTACCAGCAATCATTATTTTATTCTTAAAGGGTAATTCGTCATACCAAATAAGGAAATCCTCAATCTCGTATGTTCTACCTCTCGATGAAATGTCTCCACAGTGGACTAGAATGCTATCTGGGTTCTCATCATAGAGTTTAGTCAAATAGTCATCCAGATACATGTGTTGGGTGTGGGTATCCGATATAAATATTATACGCATTTAATTAATTATTTTTTAATCGATCTTATAAGAAGATCAGCAGTTGAGTAATTGGTAGCGATTGGAATATTATAAACATTACATAATCTCAATAACATCTGCACATCAACCTCGTGAGCATGCGATGTTAATGGATCTATGAAGAAAATAACCATGTCTATCTTACCACTAACTAATTCTGCCGCAATTTGAGCATCACCTCCCTGAGGTCCCGATTTCTTTAGGTCTACATCCAAACCTGCATGCTCGATGTGTGTTCCTGTGGTACCGGTGGCTACTATTTCGGATTTGGAAAAAAAATCCAATCTCTTCATAACAAATGCAACCAGATCCGCTTTTTTATTGTCATGAGCTATTACAGCTATTCTCATTTTATAATTTTATTTTATTCGTCTACTGACATTCCAACCATTTCTCCCTCCTTAGATTTGATTGAATTATAAACCTCAGTAAGAAATATATTCTCATTGAATATAGATGCTGATTCAAGTTTTACCATGTCTTCCTCGATGCGGGAAAATGCCAAGTCGATCAATTCATCAGAAACACTACTTCTTAAATCGCTATTGAAAAAGAAGTGATGATTAGTAATTCTAATAGATTCGGAATCCATTGATATGATATATCTTCGGTCCTTCGTATGCAAAAAAAATCTGGAACTTTTGTGGGAGTAATAGACCCTGCTATCGGGTACGTTGAGAACTGATCTAACGATTCGGATAATCATCCTCTCGTTCTTGCTTCTTCTATGTCTAATTTCAGAGGATCTCCCAGTAGCTACTCGTGAAAATCTAGCGAAACTCAATTTTACTCTTTTTTTAAATCTCCTTAAGTTCATAATTATTTTTTTGTTTCTACAAGATTATAACAAATATACGGAATAAAAAAATAAATCACAAAAAAATCCCGTTTTTTCTACGGGATCCTTAGATAATTCTATTTATATGTTAGTTTTGCTTAACTTAAAAGCAAATCATTACCTTTATCCTTTTTAGGTTTTCTTCCTCTTTTAGCTCCAGTTTTAGGTTTGTCTGATTTTTTATTATCAGTCATTGGAAATTCTGATTTTTTCTTGGCTACTTTTTTAGCAGCAGGTTTCTTCCCTGTGGTACCAAGAGGTCCGGATTTAGTAGATCCTGATGCTACGGTTTCAGATAAAACAACCGGACTATCCGATTTAACCGGAGAAGTAAACTTGTGTGAAAAAGTGTTAATAGCTTTTTTCTCTTTTTTTTCATTCCATCTCGCTGTAATTATAGCTAAAGCAAATAAAACGACCACTCCAATTACTGATATAATAATGTTTTCCATGTATAAAATATTTTAAGATTATATATCTCAAAATTAAAAAGTTTCAACAAAAAAAAAGTCTATTAATTAAAATAGACTTTTTAGTGGAGCTGTAGGGAATCGAACCCTAGTCTTGCTCAGTTAACCCTAAGGACTCATTCACAGGCTTAGTTCATTTTTCGAAACGAACAAAATTTACGATTCCCTTATTAGATGGTTCGGTTTATCGTGAACTAATCTTCCATTTGAATTCCATTAACAGCGCTCCTTAGATTTCTCTGTGGACTGTCGCTTTCGCTCAGGGTTACTGATGGTCTTCGTTTTGTGGTACTGTTAACCCTTTTTCCCGCTTTCAGATTTCTGTTCCTAGGTAACTGAGACCCGACAATTAAGCCGCTACTGCGAACTCAACTTGAGATACGGGAGCACCAAACGAGTTGATAGCGTCCCAAACATTTGTTTTGCCGTTTAAAGCTTTGTATAGGTTATTAAAGAGTTTCCGATACTAACTCTGCCTGCGTCTCAAAGAACTAATGCTGCCAATCAATACCTGGTCAGCCCCATATATTATTTAAAGTACACATCACTTTAAATGTTTCACATTATATAATAAATAATTTTTTATTTTATAATTATATCTATTTATCTAAAACTAATTCAGAATTTAATCTTACCGAATTAACTATGGGATCCTTAAGATGTGGTGTAGTCGAAATAAGGTTACCGAAAAAGCTTTCTGCCTCATCTTCGTTGCTATTTAGGTTGCTTTTATATCCCCAAACATGCAAAAATCCTTTCTCGCCAATCTCAGCTAAATCAGAATTAATAAATGAATCAACTCCATGCATATAGTTAGTTGGTATATATTCACCCTTTATTAGCGTACCGACTTTTAGATCCTTGATTTTACAAAATTCATACACGAATCTCTGCTCAGCCAAAAGTATATAAGGAACTTTCTCGAATGCTGGATTAATTGAATTAACACTATACATAAAATCTAGAGCGGCATTTGCATATTCTTTTGCTAATATAATATCCTTAATATGGAAAATGCATGTATTAAAAGCTTTTTCTCCCCACTCAAAAGCATATCTTTCAGTAAAAAATCCATCACTATCTAGGTATTCAGGATCCGGATAAAATTTAATATCACCGGGAATAATGCCCTCATAATGAGTGAAAAATGCATCGTAATCTAAAAGATCAACCTTAAAGCGAATCTCCGCATCCAAATCCATCATTACAAATGGTGAATCACAATTTTTCATTGCTATAAATTTAGCACCAGCCCAAAATATATTCGGATCAAATCCTATATCATCAAGTGGTAATATTGGATGAACTTTATCGAAGTGGCCAAGAAGTCCTATCTTATCGTAATATGCGTATGTTATTTCGTCGCAATATAAAACGGGAGACCAAGAATTTGCTTCCCTAGCAAAATGTGTGCTTCTGATTATTAATGCAATCTCCCAGGGTTTCTTAACTGGAGAAGATGCTCCCCTAAATTTTCTGGGCGCATGCCAATCCACGTATACTGCCTCAATTCTATTCATTAAAAATATTTAATAATTATACATAAAACAATGTAATTATTTCAATAAAAATATAATTAATATTGGAATCTCTGGACCTGATCTATATTAGTATATTGAAATTCTATTCCGGGAGCCATTATAACTGATATACCATCGGAAAGATCATATAAGCTTTCAAGATAACTTTGAACAGCATCATGTTTACTCTTATCTATACCCAACTGTGCTATTGCATCATTAGTTATATCGTCTATAGAATCAATGAAACTACCGCTGTCATGGAAATTGAAGTATTTCTCATATTTAGTAATCCAATCTCTAAGCATTGATTTCTGAGCTTCGTCTAATTCAAGATCGTTCTCCAAAAAATCGTCGAATTCTAGTATTTTTTTCATATGATATATATTTAACTAATTTTAAAATTTAAAAAATGGAAACAGAATTTAATCCACAGGAAACTGAATCACAGGAAACTGAAAACAAATTAAACAATGAAGAAGGCCAATTAGATGGCTCTGGTTCATGGGACAACGAGGAATCGTTTGATGATACAGATCCTTTAGAGGATAATGAGGAGTCTGAAACTATATCGGATGATGATTCCGATTATACATCGGATGATGAATCGGATGATGAATCGGATGACGATGCAGATGGTGACGATGCAGATGATGATTCGGAGGATGATTCTAGTGATGATTCAGATGATGATTCTAGTGATCAAAAAAATACCCAATCCGTTGGTTCGAATAGGGTATTATCATATGAGGACTTCTTTAGAAATTAATCAGAGGTAGTTTTACCAAGATTTCTTCTAATAAGTATTCTTACATAATGAGAAATTGATACGGGTGCTTCACCTTTTGCCAATGCTTCTTTCGAGATTTTTCTACTTAAATCTGTTAGATCCTCTTTGGAAAGAAGTACCTGTATTTTTTCAGTTTTTTCGTCCTGAGAAGACTCGTGCATAGGTTGTGTATTAACACTACCAAACTCTTTTAAATTTTCCATTTATATTATATTATTTTTCGAATTCTATTCCTGCATGGGCTTCACCTTTGGATGATCCCGCGCTATATTTATCTTCCAGCTCACCACTTACTACAAAAGCTTTATCTGGATTAACTACTAATCCAAGCTTTCTCATAAATGCTCTATTTGCTAAAAATGGTGTGCTCTTCTCAGTTCTGTCAACTGGTGATACTTTTACTCCAGGAACAGTTACATTATTAAAAACTAAATCAATTTCTATAACTGGTCTTGTGTGTACGTCCCTACCAACTTCAGCATCGGAATATCCAACTATATCATTTACAAATTTTTTCTTACCGACCTTCCAAACTAGTTTTCCGTCCAGTTCCTCTACTTCATCCGCATGTAATGTACAAGATCTAGCACCGTTACCTGTATCAAACTTAGCAACCATTCTACCAATTCCAGGAACTGTTAATGTTTCAAGGTATCCTATTTCAAGATCGGATTGTGACCAGTTATCTTTATTTAGTATATAATCAAGAACATCCTCTACGATCGGTTTACCTATAGCCTTTGATATACCCTCAGTACCAGGAGATGAATTAACTTCCAGTATGTAAGGCTTTTTGGTCTTACTGTCGATCATAATATCAACTCCACACCAATGGCATCCTACCGCATTAGCTGCTTTACATGCAATATCTACAAGTTCATCGTCTATTTCATATTTAGAAACGCTTCCACCTAATGAGTAATTAGTTCTAAAGTCCTTATCAACAGCATCTCTTTTCATCGATCCCAATATAATGCAATTGTCTTTAGTCGGATTTAAAGGATCTATTTTTTTAGTTATTACCTGAATCCTTAAATCAGATTTTGAATCAATTTTTTCCTGAATCAATATTTCATTTGTATCATCAAGTTTTCTAATTGTTTGATATACTGATTTTAAAGATGCGTATGAATCAACTATAGAAACTCCAATTCCCTGTGTTCCCGATAATAATTTCATTATAACGGGGAATTTACCACCAATCTCCTCCAGTGCTCTATCGAGTGCATCCTCGTTAGGAACTAGAGCATATTTAGGAACAGGTAATCCATGTTCCTCCATTATTTTTGATGTGATGAATTTATTTTCACACACCTCCATCGATTCCAAACTATTTACAGTAAAATACCTTGCTTCTTCCAGAGATAGTAATATTTGCTTAGTGTGAGAATTTTCCAATACACCTCTTCGTGGAACAATTACGGTCGAATTGGGATCTATTAATATTTGTTCACCGTCCATCTTTATGAGGTGTCCATTATATACGGCTTCCAATACAGCTTCGTTAACATCAACAACGTGACATTCAGCTCCCATTTTTTCACATTCTTCCTTAAATGATTCGGATGTTTTGCTACCCTTTACATTTCCGGTAAGAACTATAACCTTTATTCCGTCAGTCTTTGATTCATTCAAGAAAGAAACGAAATTTAATACCTTCTTATTTAATAACATCAATTAATATTAATTATTTTACCATCTATATATCAAGATTGATTAGATCTATAATTGGACTTTTCTTAAATTAATTCATTAATCTGTAGGTTGATGAACATCTTGATTTTTATTGAATTCCTGATCATAATTAGATCATTCACAATATCATCCTCATTTTCGAGAACAAAAAAATCCAGCAGATCAGATATTCTGGCAATTTTATCATGTATAGGTATCGGGGTATGCAGAACATAGCTTGGTTTATTACTAAGTATACTCTCAGCCTCGTGTATCATCAGGACCCTATATTCATCATAGTAATTATAAAAAATATTATCATCCTTAGGATTAAAGTTTATTTCAATGCTATTTTTCTTCCTCATTACCAAAGAGCTTTTTTTCCAATCTGTCTAGATATTCCATGGATTCCTCTGATCCTATAAAACAATCAGCCTTTCCCACAATCGAATTAAAGAAATCCAGATCATTATCATACTGTTCCCTTCTCTTTTCAAGTACATCCACCTCGGGTAAAAATCTTTTATTAAAGCTCATTAAAATAGGGCATTTATCATGAATAAATTTGGACTTATTCTATTGTATCCCATGACCTCTATGAATCTGTTTATCGGATCAAGTATGGTCTTTGTAAATTGCTCATCATAATCAATAGGTGGAGCAAACTCATAAGGATAAGTTCCTTGTGGGTAAGCAAAAACGTTATTCTCCGCTATCGATTTAACTTTAACAAAATAATAGTTTATTTTTTCAGAACTTCTTATGAGAGAATATTTACTTTTGTATTTTGATGCATTTAATAAATAATTATGATATCCCGAAGCTCTTACGTGAATTGGACATCCCTTCGAAACCTCGAATCCTGTAGTATCATTTAATATAAACTTTTCATAATTGTTTATGTTAACCGATGCCGATATGTTCTTGGGCTCCTGGGTTTTAAATTCCTTTTTGATAGTTTTAAGTTCCTTAACAAATTCCCTTATGTCAAATGATCTACCTTTGGAGAATATAAACTTGGTTAGGTATATTAATTTTTCTCTAACAAATGGAGGTGTACCACCTTTAATCATTTCAACACCAGTGAACTTAAGTTGCTGAAGAGGATCCATATGAAGTCCAGAATCGTATGCTAGATTTACAACATATTTTTTCTTACCTAAAAATATACCATTATATGAAAGAGTCTCTAATTCGAAATCCTGATAATTTGCGGTATTCCATTTCTTAGAGTAAATATCAAAACATTTTCTAAGATACTCATTTAGTCTATATTCATTAATCTTAATGATGAGATCCTTATCATCTCCCTGATAATCGCAGGAGTCCACGACCTCCTGGAAGGTCACGTAATTTGAATCAGTGTCGCCATATACAACCAAAGGCTTTACAACTTTTTTTACCTTGGTAATACCCAATTTCTCATGTAGCTCTGTATCAAGGTGCCAATGTTCATGAAAATACTTATCGAGTATTTTTTCAGAATACTTAATTAAGTCCTGTCCCTGCAGAGTTACTGATTCAGCAACGTCAGTATTGAAGCAAATAAACCAGTTATTACCAATCGCTCCATAGATGGAGTTCATAGTTAACTTGATAGCCTGCTCCTCGTTCTTAAGTTCGTTCTTAAGGGAGGTAAGTCTTTCTATCTTTTTCTTAATCTCTATTTTTTCTTCTGGACTCATTTATATTATTTTTCTACCAATCCGATTGCTATCGAAGTTGATGATTGTTCAGAGAATAAAACAAATCTGTTCTCGTGTACATATACCTGGCAAGTTTCAGCCTCCATGTGAGATAATTGGTTCTTATAGACGTTTGGTTCAACCTTGTCTACCGAGTTGTCGTTAAATAATATTTCGGATGAACCTATATTTAGCTTATAGTTGAATGAATCTCCTACAGCATGAGCATTTTTATCGCTTATCTGGAATGAAAGAATTTCTTCCGAGTTATTTTCTAATCCACAAAGAGAAAGTACCGTGGTAAAATCCGATTGATATATTTTGAAATTAACCAAATAATCCTCCTTACTATGCACAAGGGAAAGTATCTTATCCTCGATGTACGATAATAAATTCAAATCAGCGCATCTTAATTTAATATTAAGCGATGCTGATACCAATTTAACCTCAGTTGCTACACAAGATCCGTCTACTTGATCGGTTACAAGCTCTAAAAAGACTTCTTCTTCTGGTCTGAAGTGCTTAAATGCATCCATTAATCTGGTAGCATCTATAATACCTATCTTAACTCTGTCTGTCTTTAGACCTTTCCAATCAATATCTCCCTCTAAAACATCGCCTATTTTTACGCTGGAATATTTCATGATTGACTTATCTGGTGTATGAACCTTAGAAAAAACCATATCGTCGGTTATCTCTAATATTACACTCTTGTCCACAGCTTTCAATCTCTTAAGGAAAGCAATTAAATTTGGTATGCTCGTAATTCTTAATTTCATTATTTTATTTATTTAATAGTTCTAGTTCTTCTTTTATTTTAAATTTCGTCTTCTTCCTGCTTAATTTCAATTTCCTCTTCCTCCACCTGGAATATTTCAATTCCATTAGATTGTTCAGGCTCAAATAGGGAATTTATAATTTTCTTATGCCTATTTTTTTCAAGTTTAAGAACTTCCTTGCACATCGTCTTATAAATTTTGTCCTGTCCTTTTATTTCTTTTCTGACCTGTATTATTTTTTTCTTAAGCTCAGCTATCTCATTCTCAGTTTGTTTTATATGTTCAACCGATAATTTAACTAATTCTATTTTACCAAGTCTGGTGGAAATCCATGATTCAAATTCATCCAAAAATTTAATAATCTCGGGATTTGTTCTTTTCTTGGCTATCATAAAATTAAGAAATTTTAATTTTGCCTCCAAAAAAGTGAGCTCCTTGGAATAATCAGATTCATCCCTTAATAATCTCTTAAGCTTAACTAGTTCAAGATGCTCTTTGAAATGATCAAGATATTCCTTTACTGAACCAAATTCCATTACATTCCCGTCCTTAATAAGAATAACATCCTCCTTAACTATGATCTTGCATATCTTAGATATTACCTCACAAACATACTTGAAATTATCGGGAGTAATTCCTCTTAGAGAAACAACCAGCTCACATTTACTTTGAGATCTGTTTTCTATTCTGTATTCAAATCCAAGTCTTTCGAGTTTATCGTCCAATTTATTAATGAAGCTATCATACCTCATTACTGGCGGAAGATCCGCTATGGTGATTGTTTTTTTATTTGGATCAGCTATAAATGAACTTTCTATGAGCCATGTATTTTCCTCACCCATGTATTTACTAATCTTCCCGGTAAAGTCCTTGAAGTAAGGTTTTAGTAACTTTGGTGTTCCCTGGAGATATTCGATTATATCCTCAAATTTTCTGGGAAGTATATTGCTTCTATATCCAACAGCAATACCAACCACGTGTGTAAGTAATCCCAATGGAACTTCGGTATGAATCCAATCATGACCTCCCTCCTCATTCTTTTCGTTCAGATCTGAATTTTTAGAAAGTATATCCTTAATCTTATTGTTAATTCTAACCGATGTGTATCTCGGGGCTGCTGGACTTGGGTTAACCGGAGATCCAAAATATCCATCACCCTCTAATATACCATATGCACATCCGAACGGTCTTGCTAATTTTGATATGGCACCTGCTAATGAAGAATCCCCGTGGTGATATAACCCGGTTTTAATAACCTCACCAACAAGACCCACAGTTTTATTAAATCTGGACGGTGAGTTTTCTAGTATCAATCTCTGAACCGGAGTAAGTCCATCATAGAAATTAGGTATACCCCTGCTTTGTAAAACATACAGTGCATATGTTCTGTATTGAGTGTTTATTTGATCAGATATGCTCAAATTCTTATTCATCTTGCTTGTACTGGGTTTTATATGATTTTTAATTTATAGTGCTGCTACGGTCTTTATTTCCATGTCAATACTAATTTTAATTTGATTTTCTAAGAAATATAACGAATGATTCAATAATCACCGAAACACCGCTCTGGATAAAAGGATATATTATGAAATTGAAATATAGAGGAAGTCCAAAAATTTCTCTGATATATTTATATTCAGTAAGCATACCGAATATAAATAATCCGGTCCAGAAGCTAAGGCATCTTATGCAGGAAAAAAGTTTACCCAAGAGCGGAATTCTAACTAGCAGCCAATTTCTAATTCTGTCAAAAATTGAACCATTAACTACGGTAGTTGCAAAGGTCCATCCTATAAAAAGGAACAGTAATATCATTTCCATATTTTAATCTTTAAAGTTTTCTAATGCCTCTATTTGTTCCTCGGTGAGATCCTTAGGAACATTCAGATTTAATTTAACAAGTATATCGCCACTTCCGAATCCATTGAATTCAGGTATTCCCTTTCCTGGTAATCTGAATAGTCTGCCTGGTGAAGATCCCGCTGGTATTTTTATTCTCCAATTTGATCCTTTTAAGTTAGGTATCTCAGCCTCTATGCCAACGCAAAGATCTTTGAAAGAAACTCGTTTCTCGTGGATCAAATTTATTCCATCTCTAGTATAAATTGGATGTAAATATTCCTCCACATTTATTACCAAATCTCCTGGATTGGATGGGGATTTTTCCCAATCTCCTTTACCGACTATTAAATAAGATACACCGGAAATAGATCCCTTCGGTATATTTACGTCCATCTCCTCCTCTCTCCTTATTGTACCTGAACCAAAGCATGATTTACAATTTGATTTAGATCTTGATCCTGAGCCATAGCAATATTTGCAGTCTTCTTGCATAACAACCTCGCCGAATGCATGATGCACCGTTCTATTAACCTTACCTATACCACCACATTCATTACATTTTTGCAAATCTGCATTTTCCGCACCGGTACCTGAGCAATCTCTACATTGCGTCTTCCTTGTTACCTTTACCTTTTTGCTAGTTCCCGTCATCATTTCCTCTAGAGTAACGGAGATGTAAATGCTAATATTTCTACCCTTATGTACTCTTGGCTCGCTCTGTCTTTGCTGTGCTGTGAAGAATGATGAAAAATCTCCGGTCTGATATGGATTACTACCATCCCAAAATCCGCTAAATGATGGTCTATCATGTGAGGACCTTTTTACTGGATCAGATAATATTTCATAGGCTTCCGATATCTCCTTAAATTTTTCCTCAGCCACTTTATCATTTCCGGTTTTATCCGGGTGATATTTAATAGCTAGTTTGCGATATGCCTTCTTTATATCATCCGCTGTAGCATCTTTAGATACATCTAATATTCTATAGTAATCTTTCGTCATCAAATGTTGATCTAAATATATCTTTTATTCTTATCTCGCCGGCTGTTTCCGGATTTGATTCCCTATTTTTCCACTTTTTCTTCAATTTCTTACCTAGCTTAACTATTTCCTGGCAGATTTCATACTTCTCGTACTTCTCCCAATATTTAAGCATTCTTTCAAGAAATGCATCTATTTGTTCCTCCTTCTCAAAAACATAAAAGATATCTCTATTTTGATTCCTTAGAGAAATTAAAAATAGATCTTGTACGGATCTTTCTATATGCTTTCTTAATATCGAGTATTGTGGATGTTTATCTATGGGATACCCACTCTCTAGATTATTATCTTCCTCAAACATTACATTCCTATATTTTTTAATTCTAGTAATACAGTCCTATAATATTCAGGATCAAATAATTCATTCTTCTTATGTACCACAGAGTCAACTAGATCCTTACCGTAAACTTCAACCAGATAGTCATATTTAACTAATGATTCCATATCTGTATCCACGTTATATTTAATATCTGAATTCCCCTGCGATGCTAATAGTGATTCAAAATCTTCTATCTCCTGATTATTTTTCATAAAAATTATATTTGATTTAGGTATTTTAATAAAGCCCTTTCTTTCATCTTTACCTCAAACTCTATATCAAAGTTTAACCCATATGTTTCGGGTGCTTTCCAAATCCAATCGGAATGCGCAACCTCTCTGGCTGTTGAATCCTCATTAAGTCTTCTAGAATCAGAGTAGTGAGTTATTGCTGGTATCCCCTCCGGCCATGTAGATAAACAAACCGATAATGATTGGGCCTCAGTCATATTATCTGGTTTATTGCATTCATTATGTAGATAGTCGAAAGTAACGGGTATTCCTATTTTTGAATGCACCATATTAAACAGATCAACTGACGTATATTGGGATTTTTTATCATCAACTTCCACAACAAGTCTACTCTTAACAGAATCAGGCAATAGTGAAAAATTATCACAGAATCTATTGGCTGCACTTTCCTTATCTGGTTTTGTTGTATTTACATGGATGTTTATAGGATAATAAACAGATCTATCAAGACCCATCATATCCATTATTTCACCATGCTGCGATAATTCCTTAATTGCTTTTATTACAACGTCGGGTCTCTCAGATGCAAGTACACCATATGGTGATGGGTGAAATGTTATTCTCTGGTCAAATTTCTTAGCCAGATCTCCACATTCCTTAAGGATATCCCGGATCTCCGTATAATCCTTTAATTCGGATATTTCATATTCTGAGCACCACGGAAATATATCGCTGGACATCCGGTACATGAATATGGAATTGGAATGGTTCCATTCAATAATTTTTTTTAGATCTTTGACATTTAGAAGAGCCAGGTCAGAAACATAATCTATTCCTCTCTCCAAAAATGTTTTTTTGACCATTCCTCTATTAGTAGTAACTTTCTCCTTGCTTTCAGCTAGTGTCATGTTTATACAGCAGTAACCATACTTCCTATCCATATTTTATTTTTTTACAAGATTAATAAATTAATGCGGAATAAAAAATTATAACGGATTACTTAACCATTTCTTTCTCTCCTGAGCGGATTTACCAAATGCCATTTCCAAATTTTTCTTTGTGTGTGTATCCTCCTTTAGAGCTATTATTCTTTTGTTTTTCATCACATAATCCCAGTCATCCATTGAGAGTGAGCCAAGACCCTTAAGATATCTAACCACTCCTCCCCTATTGGATGCTTTCTTAAATTCATCCAACGAATAATAATATTTCTTTGTTCTATCACCAACAGTTACTAGTGGAGTTTCGAGAAAATGAATTCTGCCTTGCTTAACCATCCAAGGGAACCAAGAATAAAAAAGATTTATTAGCAATGATGTTATATGTGCTCCGTCCGGATCCTGGTCTGTTGCGATAACAACCTTCTCAAATGGACAATTTAATCCAGGTCCCTCTGGATCAAGATTTAATATTTGCATAAGCTCCAAAATCTCTCTATTATCGGAAAGATCACCTAGACTTCTGGCATTCTTAATTTTACCCTTAAGTGCATAAACACCGTCCTTTTTGGAATCTCTTTTTTGTAAAATTGATCCCATCGCACTTAATCCTTCAACTATAAATAAATTCTCAGCTTTCCCTGATGTTGGTGGAAAGTATTTATTAGAATGTTTTATCTTGATTGATTTTTTTTCCTTCCTAATCTTTTTTAGCGCTGTATCCTTTTTCCTATCATCTACCGCTTTCTTGATTTTTTTAAACGTTTCACTTCTGAAAAATTTACTAAGCTGCGAATCAAAGTTTCTTATTATTGTTGGCTCGACTTCTTCCCTCTTGGAAACAAATTTTGTTTTATTTTGATCACCGAATCTAACTATCTTTGGTGAAAGATTTAATATAAGTAAGCTGTCATAGAAGTGATGTCCCAATGAATCATCTAATTCATTGTTTATTTTATCGTATACGATCTTTTGATGTATACCTGTACATATAGCACTATTAACAAAAGAGAACGAGCCAGAGTCCTGTTTCTTCTCCCATATAAGTAGTTCTCCTATCGGTGTTTTTGCTGACCAATCAGGATTTAGCCCTGATTGTACCAATTCGGTCTTACCATCCCATATGAACTCTATCTTCAGATTGGATGTTTTTTCTTCAGATTCCAGTACTCTCTTTTTTAAACAGAGGTAAGATTTTATTGTTGAATAGTCCCATTGAGACTTATCAAAAACGGATCCATTCGGTATAAAAGTAACCCTCGTACCGGTGGTCTTACTTTTTAATTTATTCTTTATGTCAGCTTTGGATGCTATAAAATTTTTCCAAGTTTGTGTGTATGTTTCTTTGCTGTTTGTAGTTTCAATCTCAAACATTACGGATAAAGCATTAACCAAACTGACACCCATACCATTGGTACCAACTATTGATTCATCTATTGAATCATTATCAAAATTAGAACCAGCTCTAAGCATAGATACAGCAGTTTCTATGTTACTTAATTTACTCTTCTTATTAATAACAGAGCCATTAGTAAATCCATCACCTGAATCAGTTATGGACATCATATTTTCCTTACTATTAATCTCAACCGTAATCTTCTTCATGGGTGATTGCATTCTCTTAGCCTCATCGACCGAGTTTGCAAAAACCTCATCAAATAGTTTATACATACCTATGGAGTGTTCCTTGGTAACCGATTTTATGAATCCATCGCCTATGATTGGCAGGACCTCGTCACTTTTCTTAACCGACCCGACATACATCGTTGGTCTCTTAATGATATGTTCGAAATCTGTAAGAACCTCTATTGATTTATTAACTTTGCTCATGTATATTGGAATTTACTTTAATTTTATATTACAGTTACCATATTTAATTTCGATAAAGTTCCAATATATTTTAAATAAGATCCACAAAAAAAAAAGCTTGATCGTGAAATCAAGCTTTTTTTAATATTTTATTTGATGTATATAATATGATATTTTATGTCAGCGAATCCACAGCATGCTCCTGTGCATACTCCGGCATGTCAGCATTTAATTTGTCTAACTCATCATCATTTAAAGGTGTACCATCCGTATACTCAGCATAAGAAATATATGCATCCGCAAAATCTGGATAATCATTTGAATCTACACCATCGATTTGAATTGTTGAAAAATCAATTTCTTTTTTCGGCTCAAATACATAATTAGAAGACTTAGGAACGAAGAATATTTCAAATATTTGCTTAGGTTCCAATCTAACAGTATAATATTCCATCATCTGTTTGCTAGATTCTGCCTTTTTCTTTTTTGATTCAGGAATAGCAAGTATATGGGTTTCGTCTACTCCAACTACTATAAATTCTGAATCAACAAATATATTTATCGCATCGGTTTGCTCGTCGTCATCAGGTCTATCGTCTCTTTCCGTTCTGCTACCGTATATGATTCTTTTTCTCTGTATTTGTCTTTCTCTTTCTTCAGCTGCATCATCCAGTACGTACTTCGGAGCATTTTTTCCCTGCGAAGATATCTCAGCCAACACATATACTTTTTCAAGCATTCCTTCTTCCTTATCCTCCAACATTTTGCTCACTACAGGAACAATTTCATCAGGTTTAAGTACCATCGCTGGTTTAGCATTAATATTCTTACTGAATATAATCTCATCATATACTGGAGTTCCGCTCTTTAGATTAACAGCTTCGTTTGCCGGTGAATATGAATCAAATTCTAAAAGATGTTTCATTTTATTTCTTGGTTATTTTATCTATATATCGATACTATCTTTTGCTATCTTGCACTTTTTGCATCTGTTGCATCATCTGAATCTTCTTAGATTTTTCCTCAGAACCCTTCTTATAAAAATCCATATTCTTCTTAAGCCTTGCTTGTTCTGACTGGGCTATATCCTTGAAGAATGGGGCACTTATGATTGCTGAGGTTTTCTCCATAGCAATTTCTGGATTACCTATATAATAAGCAGCTAGTGAGTATTCATCCAAAAGTCTCCATTGCCAAATTTCAGGCTCGATGAAAAGAATATCGGATGTACCTTTAGTTTTTATCGCTACGTCACCATAAGCAAAGGCAACAAGATGTCTTCCTTGATCTCTAAGCTTTCTCATAGTATGAAAAACACACTCTAATCTGGCTGGTCTATATTCCCATGCTTTAGAATATAATTCAGAAAGCTCGTTATCAGGTTTACCCTTTTTCTCGCTTATCTTGGCTATCATGTATTTAGAATAGTAAACTTCTTCTTCCCATCCTCCCATTTCTATTCTCTTCTGATATGCCTCTATAGCTTTATCCAGCTGTTCAGAATCTCTATAACTTTGAGCTAAATAAAACATGTATCTTTCATTACCTGGATCCTCTATCAATGCAGCTTCCAATATCTTGGCGTCATTAGAATATTTTTCCTCCAATGATCCAGCTCTTTTAAGCGGCGAAATATCAGCAATAACATGGCATCCTCTTATGGGTGATTGTAGAACTTCCTTTTTATCCTCATCAAGAAATAGATATTCATGCAGGACTCCTTTATACACCCAATTCTGATTTGATCTGACTATCTGTGCTCTATTATACTGTAGAGCATTTAGCTTATATAAAAGCTGGTAGCAATCTGCTTTTGTGTCTAATCCCGCAAATGGATTTACTCCTGGTGTATCCGGAAAAAAAGTATCATCGGCATCTATTACCCATCTATAGTCACACTTTCCTTTAGCCAAATTTAAACTTTCGGTTCTATTTACTTCAAAGTTTACCCATGGTCTCTCGTGTAATTCCCCATCAATACCCAATGAATCCATTGTACTCTTAATAACTTCCATCGTCTTGTCCGTTGATCCAGTGTCAACTATTACCCAGTATTTTATATAAGGTGCAACCGCCTTTAAACACCTTTCCATGGTGTCTTCCTCATTCTTCACAATCATAACCAAACATAATGATATTGTTTGCTCCAGATTTGATTTGGGTAAAATATTCATAGGAACCGACATCTTAATTGGCATCGATTGCTTCTTTTTGTTCTTTTTGTTTGTCATTGATTATAATTTAGTAGTTATAGTGTACTAGTTTATTTTTTCTCCTCTTTTTCTGGAAATATTTATTTTCTCAATTTCACCTACACCATCAAAAAATAGTGTTGCTTTATAATTTGGTTCTATATGGACTATTAATTTATTTTTGTCCCGATTTGCAGATCTTAATTGTATATCATATTTTTTAATGTCAAGATCCTCACAAACCCAAAAATCAATTCTAAAATAATTTTTATCGTATATTGAATATGATAAAGGATCGTCCATTATAGATATCTTGACATCAAATATATGTTTTCCTCTAAAGTCAAATTCAAGAAAGCACCAATTATCTTTTTTCCCGGATGATGTTATATTCTCACCCAGATTAACTAGAAATAGGCTTTTCTTTTGGTTTAATTCTTTTTTCTTGTAGCTAAGATTTTTTGATAATAGCATATTGCTGATAGAAGATATTAAATCGTCAGAATCGCTATATAGATTTATTAAACATGATATCTCGCTGGTTTCATAGTTTCTTATTTCTCTTATTTCGATATCATTAGAATTCCTTATCATATAAGAAATAAAATCCAGAGAATCTCCAAGTATATTTCTCCTCAGCTTCTCCAGATTTTTATTTTTTTCTAATTTCTCTTTAAGAGATCTAACAAACTTTTCGCTAGTATCTCTCATCTTATTTATTTTTTTGGTTTTTTAAGACCTAGTTTTTTAGCTACCGATTTTAAAACTCCCTCTCTCCCTGTATTAGCATCTATAGTAATTAGTTTTCTACTTTTCTTGTAGAAATCAAGTAGTGGTAATGTTTTATCGTGATATTCTTCAAATCTCTTATCTATTATCTCGTCGCTAGCATCGTCCTTTCTATCTTCCTTTTTAGCTCTTTCCCTAATTCTTTCCTTGGAAATATCCTCGGGTAGATCTAGGAATATAGCATGATTTAGGCCAAGTCCCATTTTTCCCAAAATGGAATCTAATTTTTTTGATTGTTTAAGATTTCTAGGAAATCCATCAAAAATAATCCCATTAGACGGATCCAATTTTTTAAGCTCGCCTCTTAACATCTTTACCATCATATCATCAGATATAAAGTTACCTCCAGATATTATTTTTTTTAATTCCGGATCATCTGAATTCCTAATGAGATCTCCAGTTGAAATATGATGTATACCATATTCCTTATTTAGTTCCTTCGATAGGGTTCCTTTTCCTGATCCAGGAGCTCCCAGTATAACCAGGATTTTACCCTGATTATCCGGAAGTTCTCTTTCATTCAAAAATTCGTTAAATGCCTTTATTTTAGATTCCATTAGTTTAATTTATTTTTATGATCCACACATTTCGCAATCCTCAGGATTATCTAAACTGCATGTAATTCCTGCGGTAGCTTCCTCTGCTGCTCTACTTAATTCCTCGCTGGACATACCAATAGATGAAGAAATAGATTTATTTACAGTTTCATTCTGCTGAATCGAAGATTCGTTACTTGTTGTATTTTTAGCCTTAGATAAATCAACACCTAATCCTGCAATTGCATCAACAGCCGATTTTGTTCTTAGATAATACATTCCCGTTTTAAGTCCTATTTTCCAAGAATGAAAATGAGCTGCAGTTAATTTAGCGGAGTTAACATTCTCTATAAACAAATTAAGTGATTGTGACTGACATATGAATTTACCTCTGTCAGCAGACATGTCAATAAGATCCTTTTGTCTTATTTCCCAAACCGTCTTATATGTTTCTCTTATTGCTTCAGGAATCTGCGGTATGTTCTGAACTGATCCCTTATGTAAGATAATCATGTTCTTCATATCCTCTCCCCAAAGATCTAGTGCAATTAAATCTTTAACTAAGTGCTTATTTATAATAACAAATTCACCACTTAATGTTCTTCTTGTATAGATGTTAGATGTAAATGGTTCAAATGCCTCGTTATTACCCATGATCTGTGCAGTAGATGCAGTGGGCATAGGTGCTAATAATAGTGAGTTTCTAGCTCCGTTTTTAATAACATCTTTTCTTAGTTTATTCCAATCCCATCTTCCTGAAAGGTCAACGTCATTAAATCCCCACAGATTAAATTGAAATTCTCCCTTACTCAAAGGTGATCCTTCGAACGTTTCGTATTTACCGTCTCTTTTAGCGAGATCCATCGAAGCTGTCATGGAAGCAAAATATATGGTTTCGAATATTTCCTCGTTAATTCTTTTAGCCTCCGGAGATGTAAAAGGGATACCAACTATAGCAAATAAATCAGCTAGACCCTGAATACCAATACCAATAGGTCTATGTCTCATATTAGATTTCTTAGTCTCGGGAGTTGGATAATAATTAACGTCTATAACCTTGTTAAGATTCAATGTTGTCTGGTAAGCAACATCATATAATGCCTTATGATCAACCTCACATTTACCTCTAGCTATTTTAGACGTTCTGTTATCAGTAGATCTTAAAAATTTGTTAACTGGTATAGAAGCTAAATTACATACTGCCTGCTCATCCTTATCGGTATACTCAAGAATTTCAGTACAAAGATTAGAACTTTTAATCGTTCCTAAATTTTTCTGATTCGATTTTTTGTTAGCTGCATCCTTATACATCATATATGGGGTACCAGTTTCCGTTTGTGCATCTATGATTTTACTCCAAAGTTCTCTGGCTTTCATAACCTTCCTAGCTTTTCCAGATGATTCATAGTTAATATATGCCTCCTCAAATTCATCACCATATAATTCCCATAATCCCTGAACATCCGATGGTGAAAATAAGGACCATTGTCCGTCTTCCTCCACTCTCTTCATGAATAGGTCAGGAGTCCAAAGTGCAAGAAATAAATCTCTTGCTCTAATCTCTTCCTTACCTGTATTTTTTCTAAGATCAAGGAAATCCTCAATGTCAGCGTGCCAAGGCTCCATATACATTGCAAAAGAACCCTTTCTTTTTCCGCCACCCTGATCAACGTATCTAGCTGTCTCGTTAAATACTTTAAGCATAGGCACAATACCGTTTGATGTACCATTCGTACCCTTAATATAAGATCCAGTACTTCTAATATTATGTATGGCTAGACCGATACCACCTGCATTTTGGGAAATTATGGCAACATCAGTTAATGTTTTGTAGATACCCGGTATAGAGTCATCCGACATCATAAGAAGGAAACAAGATGATAGCTGCGGTTTCTTAGTACCAGCATTAAATAATGTTGGTGTTGCGTGTGTCATCATATGATTTGATAAAAGTTCATATGTCTTAAGTGCGTTCTTAATATCATCTCCCCATATCCCTACTGCAACCCTCATATACATATGTTGAGGACTTTCTGCCACCTGACCATACATTTTCAATAGATAACTTTTTTCCAAAGTTTTAAATCCGAAATACTCGAAATCAAAATCTCTTTCATGTATAATAGCACCGTCAAACTTCTGCTTGTATTTAATTACGGCATTATACGTTTCATCATTAATTAATCCAGCCGGTTCGTTAGTTTCAGGATCTATGTAATTATAAAGATCGTGTATGGTCTCAGAGAATTTCTTCTTAGTCACCTTATGCAGTCTAGATACTGCAATTCTTGAAGCTAATATTGAATAATCCGGATGTTTTGGTATTAATGATGCTGCAGTTTCAGCAGCTAGATTATCAAGTTCTTGTGTTGTTATACCATCATAGATACCTGATATCACTTTTTGAGCGATTTCTGTTGCATCTACATAATCAGGATTTAACCCGTAAGTCATTTTTTTTATTCTATTTGAAACTTTTTCAAATCTCACCGGCTCCTTCGAGCCATCTCTCTTAATTACAAGCATTTATTATCTATTATTTTTAATTTTAAAATTCGGCATCAAATCCAAAAGCATCCTCCGATTTATTCATAACACCAGATTTTTGATATTCGCCGACTCTCTTTTCGAAGAAATTTGTTTTACCTTGCAAAGAAATATTTGCCATGAAATCAAAAGGATTCTCCGAATTGTAAACTTTAGAACATCCCAATTCAACAAGTAATCTATCAGCAACAAATTCAAGATATTGTTTCATTAAGTCCGAATTCATACCGATCAATCTAACCGGCAGAGATTCAGTAATGAATTCTTTTTCGATTTCTAGAGCACTGGTAATAATCTCTTTTATTCTTTCTTCCGAAACCTTATTTGCCAGGTGATTATTATGCAACATCACAGCAAAATCACAATGTAAGCCTTCGTCTCTAGATATAAGTTCATTAGAGAAAGATAATCCCGGCATCAATCCTCTTTTCTTAAGCCAAAAGATAGAGCAGAAAGATCCACTAAAAAATATTCCTTCAACAGCAGCAAATGCCACCAGTCTTTCTTGGAAATGTGGGGAGTCTATCCACTTTAAAGCCCATTGAGCTTTCTTCTTAACTGCATCAATTGTATCGATTGCCTTGAATAAATGATCCTTCTCCTCCTTGTCCTGAATATAAGTATCTATAAGTAACGAATACGTTTCAGAATGTATATTCTCCATCATTATCTGGAATCCATAGAAGAATTTAGCCTCAGTATATTGAACCTCACTAACAAAATTCTCCGCTAGGTTTTCATTAACTATACCATCGGATGCTGCAAAGAAAGCTAGAACATTTTTAACAAAGTATCTCTCCTCGTCAGTAAGCTTGTTTCTCCAATCATTTAGATCCTGAGCTAAATCTATTTCTTCAGCAGTCCATATGGAAGCTTCCTGCTGTTTGTACATATTCCATATGTCATGGTGCTCTATCGGGAATAAAACAAACCTATTTGGATTTTCCTGTAATATCGGTTCAGGCAACGAGTATAAATTTTCCATTTTTTCTTTAATAATTATTTTCTTGTCTTCTGATATTTTCTTTATTCTTCGAAATATAGTAATTGTAAAGCTCCTCCGCGGTCATACCTACGGATATCATAAGATTAAAGATAAAATGTTGGATGTCAACCAATTCCATCTTAAGCTCCTTCTGATCATCCTCCGAAAGATCAGAGATCTTCATCTCATAAGCTTTCTTGTGGTTGCTTTTCCAGGGTTTCCAAACTGCATTTCCTATTGAATTTACTCCATCGTTAGAAACACCACCTAAAGCATCATATGCTTCAGAGACCTCATCATCAATAGCTCTGGTATTCCAAAGCCAAAAATCTTTAATCTCACCAAGAGTCATGTTACTGAAATCGTATCCATATACTCCCTCTTGTGTTCTCTTCTGAAGAGTCATTAATTTATCCAGGTGGTTTGTGGACTTTACGTAGTCATTCTCAACGAGAAGATCTTTGCATTCATTGTCTGTATTTGCCATAATTGTGAATTTTGACTAGGTTTATTGTCTAGATTAGTTCCACCAGGTTTTTATATATCATCTGATTTTTTCCTATCCTCACCCAATCTTCGTTAATTTTTATTCTTTGTCTAAAACTTTTTTTAGCTGATCTATTTCCAGCTCCAGCTCAAGCATTCTATCTTTTGTTTTTCTCCTTCTTGAATATAAATCCTTAATGATTATTCTTAGGATTGGGTTTTCGTCATCTGATCCAAAATATGCACCTGATGCAGTTTTAACCCAATCTTCGCTGGGATTCGATAGATTTTTGCCCTTGTATATTTCTGGTGAAATCCCCCATTGAACCATGGCATTCGGGTAAAGAGAAGCAAAGTCATAGCATGCTATCCATTCATGTAGACCCTTGATTGGTTCCTTAACGTAACCTCCTGCAAACTTAACATGAACTTCCTCCTTTCTCTCAACAACAAAAACCTGTTTTCTATCCAGAAATTTTCTAAGCATCATAACTTCTGTTGACCATACGGGTGAAAGACATCTGTTTATCTCCACTCCCGAGATCATTGCAATCTTGAAGAAAGTTTGCATTGTTTTAAGTTTTTGATCTATATAATGAACAAGAGCACAATCGACAGCATTATAGAAAATAAAGTCTTCAAAATTGGATTGATATAAATCTCTAAGTGTTCCGTTATATTCAACCTTCTTAAATCCAGCAGCCTTTTCAGCAACATAATCAAGTCTATTACTTTCCTTTATTTTAATTACTCGATCCCATTTTTTATAGATTTCCAAGTAGTCAAACATAAGCAAGTGCATAGGTAACTGTGCTTTACCCATTAAGTAATTACCAGGAGAAATAATTTTTGGATCTATACCAAGTCTTTTTGCCCGGTTCATAAGGTAAGGCCAGTCATAACCAAGCCAGTTCCAACCAGTTATTACTGGCATTTTTGGTCCAAGCTCTCTAAAGAAAGTGTACATCATGTCATACTCGCTTTCAAACTGTTTATATTTAAAAGTCCAGGTATCGCCGGTTTTTGCAAAATAATCGTTGGTTTTCTTGTATATGCTAGCTTGCTGTTCAGCAGTCAATGGATCTAATCCCAGAACTATGATCTTATTTTTATCGGTAGCTATACCTATTGATAAAACACGATTTCTAGCATTTTCAGTATCTAATGCCGCTGCCATATCTTCAGTTATCTCAACCTCAATATCGACAAAGTATTTCTTAGGATCCTGAAATTCCCATAGGGGTTTAGTTAATTCCTCGGGTGCTTCTATTAATATCTGAGCCATTCGATACTTATCATATCTCTCAGTCTTAGCTTTTCTTACAGGTAAACCTGTCCAATCGGTCCATTCCTTATCCCTCTTAGGATCATTTGGACCACACTTTTCCCAATTGTATCTTTGATCTTCAGCTATTGGAACATTAAGGAAGGCTAATTCACCTTCCCCTCCAAAATGGGAGACTTTTAAATAGGATCCTTTGTTTTCGATATCAATTATCATTCACTATATTTTTCTGGTTCTTTATAATGTTTTATCCCGAAATAAAATTATGTTCCGTACGGATATATAAAATATATGAAAAATATCAAAAACTTTAAAGATTGTGTTAATGAATGGCTAGATGCTCCGGGTAGTGTTGATGTTCCTGGTAATGAATATGCACCCAGGGTCAATTCCAGAAATTATACACCCGCACATCAACCCTTACCTGAAGTGGTAGATGCAATGTACGAGGCTTCGTATTTTCATGAATTTCTAGATAACGAGGGTAAATCCGAGGAATTTAATAATTTTCTATCAGAGGGTAAAAAAACGGGCTCAGATGTGGCTGAATACATCAAGGGATCATTTAACGAAAAAAGTTCGAAGAGAAATAACTAACACCCAGTTATATCACTAATATACATGGCTAATTTCTTATCAGTGGGTGTTATCGAAATATTGTTGTTAACGAATATTTCCCAAGATTCTTTACCATAAACACCTATACCAGGCAAATCATTAACGTCAGAAAATCCGGATATCCATTTCTGGCTTAACTGTATTATTCTCTTTGCCTTTATATTCTGGAATCCGGTACTTTTTATGACCGCTGCCAGATCTAAAGGATCACAGCCAATAGTAGACATGGGATCTGGAATTAAATCAAATACGGAGCTTAAAATAGGTCTTACCTGTTTATTATTTGTTTGATTTAATAATATACAGCAAACCATAATTTTCCATGGTGAATCCCTATATTCCTCCTGTATTAAAATTTCTCTTCCCATTTAGCAAAAGTAAATAAAACACACGCAATAAAAAAATATTATTATAGCATTTCATTTGATATATAATTGATATGAACATAAAGTACCTACAAACAGAAGAATTCTTTGCCACACAAACACCTAAGGATTCAATATATCTTCACCACTCCAACGGGTCATATAGACCCGATTGGACTATTAAATCGTGGGATAGACAAGAAACAACAGGTGGGAGCAAGGTTAGAAGTGCAAAATCATATGTTATTGGTGGATTAAGCTCAATGGGGACTTCAGATTTATATGATGGCGAAATATACGAATCGTTCGATCCTAAATATTGGTCACATCACCTGGGAATAAAATCCAAAAATAACACCTTCATCAATCAGAAAAGCATAGCTATAGAATTATGCAACTATGGACCATTAATTAGATCCAAGGAGGGTAGATTTTATACACGAAGTAGAGTTGAAATTGACGAAAGTCTTGTAACAACATTGAATAGTCCATTCAGGGGGAATGTATATTATCACGCATACACCAATTCGCAAATAGAATCATTGAAAACCCTTATATTGGAGCTTAGTAACAGGTTTGATATAGATCTATCCAAGGGAATAAAAAAAGAGCTTCTTTCTTTATCTGATGCTAATTTAGCATTCGAAATAAATAAAAAAGCTCTGGAAGGGTATCCTGGGATATGGTCACATTCTAATGTTAGAATGGATCGTGATGATATTTATCCATGTCCGAAACTAATCGGAATGCTATCAGATCTCAAATAATCAGATTACTTTATTTTAATTTTCTTTGATATATCATTCTTTACTGCAGGTATATCAATAACAAGTACTCCGTTTTTAAAATCAGCAGATATATTATCAACGTCAGATGAATCAGGTAGACTGAATGATCTATTAGATTTTTTAACCCATGTATTACCATTTAATATGGATATTGTGATTGATCTCTGATTAGGGGTTTCTATACTAATATCAGATTTTTCTATACCAGGTAGAGGAAGTTTAAGTGTCCACCCAAGATCATTACTAGATGATTCGTATCTTTTCTCCTCATATTTCTGGTTAAACATGGTATCCAATAAAGAATCGGTAAGATTACTCGAATTGATTATCGGGAAGATTGATCTAAATTCTTTTGTGTTCATAATTATTATTTTTTTATAATTACTATTTCAAAAACCACTCCATATAAAAAAAGATGACTAATAGTCATCTTTCTATAATTTTTATTAGCTGTTCGAAGACAAAATGTCATTTCTTATTTCTATTTGAAAACTCTAGGTATGATTTTAATTTTTTCATAACCTTTTTTCTTTTATTTGCTGCTGCAGTACCCACTGTTAGTGATGAAAACTTATCTCCAGATCCAACATTATTGGGATTGTAGAATCCAGCGTTTGTTCCATCGTTTGTTGGTGTTGCTGGATTTCCCATCCCTCCAACATCACCTAGAGTTGCTAATCCACCTCCGTCCATATCCTCTGATATTTCGCAGCCTTTGCTTTTTAAATACTCCTGCAATTGCCATTTTTCAACACAGTAATCATTCTCATTCAACCATTTATTCATGCACTCCATCATGCACTCATAACATGACTCGTCGCAACTATTTAGAGCCTCTTCTATTGAATCTTTTTCATCCTCCATGCAAACTAAGCATCTTGATGATTCTCCTATATGTGACTTAAAATCTGGGTAAACCATATTTAATCTAGTATTATTTTTACATTATGAGAAAATATTCTAACTATATTTCCCTTCTCGTTTTTAGTTATGTAACCTATTATATCCTTATAACCATCGTATATCGGTTCTTGTATTAATAATTTTCTATCAAGATTATCTAATACCCATTTGTTAAGTATTTGGCTATCCTCCTTTGAATTATTTTTTTTAATGTCTCCCATATTTATACTAGGATCTCCACAATTGCACATAATTATCTAAAGTCTTCGTTATCTTCTTTTCTTTTTATATATTGCCATAGGTAATTTAAGGCCTTTTTATAATCGGATGATTTTCCAAATGGTATTGCATATTTCTTTATATCGTTACCATTACCCTGTGGAACATCATCGGATTTTATAGGATTATATCTTCTAACTGTTCCGGATGGGTGAATTGTATAAAAAACATCACTGTGTCCCTTCTCCTTCTGCTTATGTTTGGTTCTTGTAAACTTCATGGTGTTATTAAGAGCCTGTTGGTCTGAGGTTTCCTCGGAAAATCCAAGATTTATCAATCTTCTATATTCCTTGGTAGTTCTTACCCTGTCAAGGTCCAATGTTCTCCTCGAATCAGCTTTGTATTCATCGTTGGGATTATAGTCCTTAAAGCTCTTAATGTTCATCATTGTCTATATATCTAAATATAATTTGATCGATTAGACAGCCGGCATCGGTGGATTTGGATCCGTCCATTCCGGGGTTGATAGTATTATTAAAATCTCATCATAATTATATGGACCTTCCTTTGTGGTTAGATTATTCACACATGCAGGCATTTCACCATCCCACTTAACAAATGTTTTTGTTTCATCCACTGATTTTCTTACCGTATCTGCTGATGTTTCTAAAACTTGGGTGAAATCTATTTCGTTTAATTCACTTACATTGAAAATCATAAATTTTCTGTTGTCATACTCTTGTACTACTGTTTCCATATTATTAAATATTTTTTTATTATAAACCAAATCTACCTCTAAGATAATTATAGTTTTGATTTAATTCCACACTCGTAAGAACCCTATTATATAGTAATATTGGTCCAACTTGTGAGTTTGAAAATTCATATCCGGGACCATAGCATCCCAATACTATTTCAGCAGGTCCCTGGCTTCCCCCATTATTTGAAGCTAGCATCGTGTTGTTCATATAAAATTGATATGAATCATTTCCAATATCACCGGATCCTGCATAAATTGCCCAGTTTGTATCCGATATAGCGGGATTGTAGTACACCCATCCTTCCGCATAATGGTCATTAGTGTATCCAGCCCAATGTCCTAAAAGATAATTATTTGTTGCGGCAATAACCCTACCATTTATAGTAACATATCTTGATGCACCCATTAGTGTATAATTTGATGATGCCATATTCGGTCCGCCTCTTACATAATCATCAACACCATCAAATGTTAATACACCACCATTAACTCTACTAAAACCTACACCATTATAAAGTGTTCCGTGATTACCATTTCCTGATAAATCATATATGACGGTACCTGAACCAGGATAGGAGTTTATGTTTGCAGGATCCCAATGCATTATTAAACCATTTTTTACCGGTCCATTAGGGATTTGATACCTTAATTTTGTTGATGTATACTGTTGAATTACATCAGCACTATCAAATGCTTTAGTGTTTATTTGAACCTCTCCTATATCTCCATTAAAATATGCTCCCGCAAAAGAACCTCCAATTCGATCAACCGGGTTATTATTACCAGCATTTGTTGGTGAAACAGTGGAATCAAGAATTCCATCGACATACATATTCATAGAATAACCAGTATTTTGAACCCAAGTCAATAAGTGCCAATTACCATCAGTTACTGTTATGTTACCGTTGAAAGATTTCCAGCTATTAATGTTTGACGGATATACCCAATAAACCATTCTACCGTCATTGACTCCCAGCATAGAATAAACTGGACCACCATTACTATTTGTTAATATAGGACCCGAACCCAAACCATTAGCGGTAGTAGTTGTTCTGATCCATGCATTAACGGTCCAAGGTGAGTTTCCGTCTCCCAGCGTGATTGCATAATTCCCGCCGATTAATTCCATATAATCGTTAGTACCATCAAAAGTCATATATCCTCCTAATTCTGGCTTATATGTTGGTGAGTTATATAATGTACCATTTACAGTTCCCGTTAAATTTTTAACGCTTGTTCCTGAACCAGGATATGAAACCACATTGGAGAAATCCCATCTATGTGTTATATTCGTTGTAATTAGATCATTTTTATAATAATTCTGAAGTATTTCTGCCGGACTTAGAACTTTATTATAAACCTGAAGTCCTGAAATAGAGCCAAGCATTTGTCCAATATACCAAGTACCACCTTGTCCGGATGGTGTAGATGTATTATTGGGTCCGTTTCCGTTTCCAGCCAGAACTCCATCCTTGTATATCTGTCTTAACCCAGTAGAGTTATTAAAGAGATAAACTAAGTGGCGCCATCCTGTTCCACCGATACTTTGATATGTCGATGTATATGTATAATAATCATTGGCACCCCCGTTTAAATATAAAAGAGGTCCACCTCCATACCAATCGGAAGCGACCCCATTATTTAAACCATTTATTATATATTGAGGTCCACTAGTTCCTGAATTTAATTTAACAAAAACGGAAACCGACCATATCTGGGATAGGTTCGATTGATTTAATGGGTTTGGTATAGAAACATAATCATCCGCCCCATCAAAAACAATATTTCCGCCACCATCGGTATTAAAAGTGGGGCCATTTACTAATGATCCATTGTAGGAGTTTCCACTTATATCATACCAAGCATTATTTCCCTTAGGGTATGAAGCAGAAAAACTTCCATCTATACATAAAACCAATCCATCGGTTACCATATTTGTAAATTGTTTATTTACAGCAACCATATTACTTTGTCCACTGACCCAGCTCAAAGCATCAACCGCGGTATTAATACCGGTACCACCTAATTTTTTTACAATGTCTATCAGTTCGGAATCATTAGATGGCGCATATATGGAAGGTCCATTGGATGATTTATTAACGTATATAACATACCCATTATTCTGAATGGGGTATCCGTTATAAAAACCAGTAGTACTAGTTGGACCATACCCAGTGGACCTAACACCAATGGCCATATTTCCCTTCCTTATACTATTAGGTAAATTACTGGTACTATATTTTATTTTATTAACCGCCATACAACTATGATTTTATACCGATATATTATTTAGAAGCAATCCAGTCACGGTAATCTTTTAGATTCTGTAGATTCTTTTTACCCTTTACTTTTTGCTTCGAGTCAGGGTCAAGAAATGGCATTATTTTACCAGGTCCACTGGGAACAAAATCTGGCATGTCTGCGGATGATACAATCGAAAGATCCTCGTCAACATGGTCAGGAAGATTCTTATATTTCGTTGAAGCGTAAGCTTTTAATTCTTTCTCAGTCATTCTCTTTGAAAGATTGACTATCGTCTTTCTGTATTTTGGATCAATATCGGCTGGTTTTAATTCACCTATCCTAACTGCATAGGCCTGGCCCATTAATCTTTGTTGTGCTACTGAAACTGATGGCATAGTTTAAAATTTTTTTTATCTAATCTATATATCAAAAAAAAAGACCTACTTTAAAAATAGGTCTTTTTGCTTTTTATTCCATTCCTTTTGAGTAATGGGTTTAGAATCTAAATCCCAATTAGTATCAGGATTTATTATCCTCTTTTTCTGATTCTTCCAGTCTCCAAACGTCCATATGAATCTGTTATATTGTTTACCAACAGTAACAAATCCGGTATCCCCTGGCTGTATAGCTATCGGAGATTGTGGCGGAGCATAGAAACTAGTTTCTGCAGATTTAGAGGAGTTCTTCTTCATATTTGTCTTTATCGTATATAACCGCTTCGATCAAAGTTTTATTGATCTGGAAGGTTTCAAATCCTCCAACGGTTCCGTCCATATACTCAGCAACTTTCTTTTCTACCTCGATGATAGATTCTCCAGCAACTAAGAATTGGGATTTTTTGTACATTGGGTCTCCGGCTTTATTAACTTCACCAGACTCGAAATTCACTTTTACTAAATAGTAACTCATTTGATTTTCTTTTTAAAGATTAAGATTACGCTTTGTTGTTTTTTGCTTCCTGAACTTCGATTCTTAGATCCTGAGCAAGTTTCTTAAGTTCTTGCATAGCTTGTCTAACTCTAGTACCAGCTGCTCCATTACCTTTAGATGCGAATTTCTCTACATCACCTTGTGTTTGCTCGATAAGAGCTTTAATTTGTTCGAATTTTTCCATTTTGTATTTATTTTAATTATTAATTATATAAACTTTTTAATAAATGTTTCCTTATCTGCTAAGAATAACTGAATTCTTATCGGATCCTTCCTGAACTGACCAATTTCCGCCTAATTGAGAAACTGCCATAGATTTCATATACTCCATATACGTACCTTTACCTTCGTACTGTAAGTTATCTTGTATTTCATCATATATTCTAGTTACCTTAGGATTAAGCTCTAAATAGCTTGTAACGCACTTATAAACATATTCCATCAATCTAGATAGCTCGTTAGAACCCATCTTGAATTTATTCTTGTCTGTTGGCGGAATGTCTTCCTTATCAACTGCAATATCCTCTATTATCTCAGGTGATATCTCATTTAATGTTAGTACCCCATACGAATTCTTAGCTCCCTCTATGGAATCGTGATCCGAATATTTTCCGATAATAAGGTGATATCCTCTTACCTCATCATTCTCCATATCAAGATTGAAAAAATAGTGATATAAATCACTGTTTTTTTTCATTAGGAATGGTGATGTACCAAATCCATCGGACTCGTTCATATTATTTATAAATTGTCCAAAAGTTGCAATTTTTGCCATTTTAGCTTTCGTTATTTTTAATTTCTTTTGTTTCTTTATTAATTTCTTCCATGGTTTTTTCATCACCATATTCATTTAGAAAATTAATAGCCTCCGGTTCATTTGCACCTTCATTAACGCCGGTACCTTTCTTGGATGAAACTAGCTGTTGATAGAAGGATGCTACTGATTGGGGAACAAGCTTCTTAAATGCTACGAAATCCTCAGCATCAATCATATCTCTAACTTCCGTTCCGCTGGTAATTCTAGGCGTTTCTACAATTTCTATATCATCAGGAAAATCCCCACCGGCTTTCTTAAGATATTCAAATTGTTTCTTGTAATCCTCGATTCTATCATCACCACATCCTATATATTTGGGTAGGTAACCCATCTGCTTAGCCTTTCCGTATATAATTCCTAGTAATCCTCTATCGACCATAAAATACCCAGATATTGTTTTAGAATTCTCTCTAACGACAGATTCCATATACTTATCAACCAGATCAGTGTCAAATGGAGATTTTCCAGATTTATTATGTCCCGGATGAACCACTGCTATTATTGAAGGTAAATTGTTCTTTTTAAATAAGTCATTAACCATTTTAAGATGCCCCTTATGAAAAGGTTGAAATCTACCAACGATCAGATTTACTTTTTGTAATTCCTTATCCTTCTTATCTGTGGATTCATTTTTTTCCTCAATAGACTCCGCATCAGGCTTTTCCTGGGTGTCTATAGTTTCCAATGTTGATATAAAATCATTATATGAAAAGAAATGATCGTCCTTCTGATCATCATTTTCACTTTCCGATGTAACATAATCAACCTTCTTGGAAGTCATATTGGATTTTCTGAAATCAAAAAATGATGGAACTGATTGGGATTCTTGTATTTTAGGTGTCTGTTTTCTATCCACCGCTTTTTGTATATCAGAGACCAGCATATTGAACTGGTTTATTATACCAGCAGTAATTATTCCGCCAGCTCTTTTCTTTATTTTTCTAAAAGAATTTAATATTAACTTAAATAACGATTCATATGAAT
>Ga0114982_1000019_pt1 | contig 73371 bp, 30 predicted proteins | sample Shrwel_input2_FT_FD_87183 | JGI IMG/M metagenome (GOLD analysis project Ga0114982, IMG submission 87183) | Subsurface microbial communities from deep shales in Ohio, USA - Utica-3 well 1 S input2 FT | ecosystem: Environmental > Aquatic > Deep subsurface > Shale gas/oil reservoir > Produced... | reverse complement strand
TTGTAGATTTGTAGATTTGTAGATTTGTAGATTTGTAGATTTGTAGATTTGTAGATTTGTAGATTTGTAGATTTGTAGATTTGTAGATTTGTAGATTTGTAGATTTGTAGATTTGTAGATTTGAGGTTGATTGCACATTAAAGCTAGGGGCGTGCTATGATTTATGTGTTGGTGCAGAAATAGGGTGGAAAGTATTAAGCCTCAATTGGGCAGCAGCTTGTTGCCAAAATGATTGCGACAGTGTCGCAACAGCTGAGCTAGCCTGTATACATGTTATGCAAGTATATAGGGATATGACGCCATCATTTTAAACCTCAATATTCCCTACTCCTTTAAAAAGAGCCGCAAAATCTACCCTCCTAAATAATCCATGTTAGAATCAAATCAACAGTACGGTAGGCATATTATTTTTAAACGCCATCACCGTTAATTATTATGTTGCATGAAGCAAGCCCCTAATCCATGACTTTAATTCCTTTTTCACATGGCCGTTGTTCGTTATTGATTCGTTTGACTGGCATTGCTTTCTTATCCTTGGGACTATCCCTTCCTGTGTCGGCTCAGTCTTTATCCGACTTATTAGCCATCGCGCTTAAAGATGAACCCACGTATCAAGGAACCATCGCAGAGCTACGTGCCGCACAAGCCCGTAATCGCCAAATGATCGGGGCGTTTTTGCCTCAGATTACGGCAAGTGTGAATACTAATGCTAATCAACGGGGTTATCTCACGCGTAATTTGAACGTCTTAGAACAGAAAGACCGTTATAACAGCCATTCTTGGCAAGTGAATCTCAGTCAACCGCTATGGCGATACTCCGCCATTGCCGATAAAGAACAAGCCAACGCCTTAGTGGGCAAAGCGAAATTTGAATTAGCGGCAGCGGAACAAATGCTGTTTTCTAAAGTCGTCGAAGCGTGGTTAGATGTTTTAATGGCACGTGATCAGCATAATTTTACACTACGGCAAGAACAAGCCGCGCAGCAACAATTAGCGATGATGGAGCGGGGCAGTGTTTTAGGGGTACATGGTTTACCGCAACGTGAAGAAGCGTATAGTAAATATTTACAAAGCCAAGCCGAAACCCAAATGGCATTAGCCGATATTGAAATTAAACGCGCTGCATTAGAACAACTAACAGGCACTCTGAAGTCATTAAATTTACCCACGTTACGAGACAGTCTACAACTCTCTCCGCTAGCAGCATCATCGTTACCCGATTGGTTGAATACCATTATTGTCCATAATCCTGATATTGAAGCTGCACGTAAGGCCAGAGATGCTGCTCGAGAAGATGTGTCTAAACAAGCCTCTGGTTTTATTCCAACTGTCGATTTAATTGGCAATTACACCCAAAATAGTCAGGCGGTCGGTGGGTTTCCTGGGCAAAATGGTTATGATATTACCCAAAGTTATGTTGGTTTACAGGCAAACTGGGCATTGTTTAATGGTGGCTCACAGTTTGCCAAAGTCCAAGAAGCAAAAGCGTTATTAGAAAAAGCCGAATATGCCTTAGAGAACACCCGTCGCACGGTCATGAATAACAGCAAACAAGCGTGGTACAGTGGCCTAGTATCTCAAGCTAAAATCCGTGCCTCACAACAAGAAATGATTGCCACAAATATTGCGTTAACCGCAGCACGTCAAGGCACACAGTCAGGGCTAAAATCCGAGTTAGATATTTTACAAGCACAACAGCAACGCTATGCCGCACAACGCGATTTAGCCAAAGGCTATTATCAACAACTCATCGCCATGATAAAACTCAAAACACTGGCAGGGACAGTCACCCATCAAGATATCGCGATGATTGATGGCTTATTTATCGACGACTCACAGGGGAGTGGTCAATGATCTCAGAAGATGCGTCGTTATTGGTGTGGGACAACTTTATTCATGCCAAGACCTCCGAGACCTTTTGTCGTGCATGGTTAGCATTACTCTGTCAGCAAATTACGCAGGTGAAAGCCGCTGCTGTCTTGGTCGAAGGTCAAGACCAACGCAGCTTTGTGCCAATTGCGGTGTGGCCACATCCTGCACCTGATTTAAGTCATCTCAGTGTCATTGTCGAGAGTTGCTTAAAACAAGCTCAGTCCATTGTCCAAGCCAGTAAAGACGGCAGTAGTTATGAATTAGCCTATCCCGTCATGGTCGGCGCGAAAGTTAATAGCTTAGTGGTGTTAGTGATTAATGGCCGTACTCAAGAGGCTCAACACGCGCTTAGGCAATTGCATTGGAGTAGTGCGTGGTTAATCAATCTCCTCTCCAGTCGTGAACTGGAGTTGATGACACAAACGGCTGAACGAACTTCTTCTGTGCTAGAGTCGATGACCCTTGCATTACGGCATCCGCAATTACGACAAGCCTTGTTTGAAGTCAGCAATGATTTAGCCCAACGTTTTAGCTGTTCCAAGGTCGCTATCGGTTTGAGCCATCACGCCCATATTCGTCTGCTAGCCTTATCGGAAACAGCCGTTTTTGATAAACATATTCCCTTGAGCAAAGCCTATGTTGCGGCGATGGAAGAGTGTTTAGATGTCGGTAAACACATCCTCTTGCCTGTGCCCAAGCCAAATGTCCCGAGTGAAGGGGCAGTCACTCCTCCAGCCATCACGCCGACAACCGCTTATCCGCTCCACAGTCAGTTGTTAAGCTTATCAAAAGCAGGTTCGATCATTTCTTACCCTTTAGTACAAGGCGCACAGACCGTCGGTATTTTGATGCTGGAGCGTGAGCATAGCAACGGCTTCACCGAGAGTGAACAACATTGGCTGGCAGCATTTGCCGCACTAGTCGCACCAATCATTGACCAGCGACAACAGGCCGAGCGCAGTTCCGTCGGACGTTTGCTTGCGGAAGGTCGTTCTTTATTCACAAAATTGTTTGGCCCACGCCATTTAATTTGGAAAACAGCGACGGCATTGGTGTTATTAGCCGTTGTTGTCCTCAGTGTCGTGCAGGTGGATTATCGGGTATCCGCCAAAACAGTGATTGAAGGTGAAGTGCAACGCGTCGCCAGTGCGCCCTTTGCAGGATTTATTCATGAGGCGTATGTGCGCGCAGGGGATATTGTTCATCAAGCACAACCCTTAGCCAAATTAGATGATCGTGAGTTAAAAATAGAACAGGCACGTTGGGCGAGTGAGCGGGATCAATACGACAGTAAACTGCGTGAAGCCGTGGCCAAACATAATCTCACCGATGTGCAAGTGATTAGCGCGCAACTACAACAATCGGAAGCACAACTGGCATTGGTCAGCGATAAAATTAACCGTTCACAGTTAACCGCCCCATTCGACGCCATGATTGTTGCAGGTGATTTGAGCCAACAAATTGGTGCGCCGATTGAACTAGGCAAAGAATTATTTACCCTTGCGCCACTGGAAAGTTATCGGGTGATTTTACAAGTTGATGAGCGTGAAATTCGTCATTTACGCACAGGTCAACACGGTAAATTAGTGATTATTGGTATTGCCAGTGATCCGATTCCCTTCACCATCAGTAAAGTAACGCCCGTCGCCACAGTGCAAGATGGTAAAAACTTCTTTCGGGTTGAAGCGCGGTTAGCCCAATCCTCTATTCGATTGCGTCCCGGGATGGAAGGGGTGGGCAAGGTGGAAACAGGGCAACAGCAACTATGGTGGATATTGACTCATCCCTTAACGGAATGGCTGTCGTTGATGAGTTGGAAATGGTTGCCGTAGAAGACGTTTTAAGGATCAATCAACAGATCATGCCCCTAATATCAACACCGTTTAACTGTTAAAGATAGCACTGAGATCCCCATGAAGCTTAGCATGATAAAAAGGATGTCCCATGTCGCGTAGTCTGTTTAGTAGTTCATGGCACAGTGTCGCAACTTTATATCCACGGCTCGTGCCGCAAGTGCAGATGCATCGACATAGCTATCGCGGTCAAATTTGGTTTGTTTTACAAAATCCGTCCAGTGGTCGTTATCATCGTCTGTCAGCCGCCGCGCAGCGTTTAGTCAGTCGTATGGATGGCCAACGTACCGTCCAAGCCTTATGGGAAGAAGCCAATAGCAACGGTGATGACGATGCCTGTACGCAAAATGAAATCGTCGATTTATTAGTGCAATTACACAGTGCCGATTTATTACAAACCGATATTACTCCTGACTCTGCCGCCTTATTAGTGCGCTACAAAAAAAAGCGCGGTGAAACCTTTAAGCAATGGCTGATGAATCCGACCAGCTTAAAACTACCTTTAGTCAATCCTGCGCCATTCATTGAACGTTTTTTACCTGCCGTATCATGGAGTTTTAGTGGCTGGGGTTTAGCTTTATGGCTGGCGGTAGTTGTCCCTGCATTGATTCTTGCCATTCAACATTGGTCAGCCTTAACTCATAACTTTTCCGATCAAGTCTTATCGTCCAGTAATTTGTTGGTCATGGCTTTAGTGTTTCCGGTGGTGAAATTACTGCACGAATTGGGTCATGCCTTTGCGACACGGACATGGGGCGGTCATGTTCACGAAATGGGTTTGATGTTTTTAGTCTTTGCCCCGTTTCCTTATGTCGATGCCTCGGCCTCGGCTGCTTTTCCGTCTAAGTATCAACGCGCCTTAGTCGGTGCCGCAGGCATGTTGGTCGAAGTGTTTATAGCGGCCTTGGCATTATTTGTTTGGGAACTGTCGGAACCTGGGATTGTCCGTGCCATTGCCTACAATACGATGGTCATTGCTGGGATTTCGACCTTGGTGGTCAATGGCAATCCGCTGTTACGTTATGACGCCTACTACATTCTCACCGATTTAATTGAAATCCCCAATTTGGCGCAACGTGGCCAACAGTATTTAACGTGGTTATGGGATCGTTATTTTTACGGTGTCCATGATTTAACACCGCCGATGACCGCCGCAGGGGAAAAACCGTGGTTAATCCTCTATACGCCCTTGGCATGGTGTTATCGTACCTTTGTTACCTTGTCGATTATGCTCTTTGTCGCGGGTGAGTTTTTTATTATTGGTGTGTTGTTGGCGTTATGGAGTTTAACCACTCAATTTGGTTTGCCGTTGTGGAAAGCATGGAAACATATCTATCGCGGCGCTTCGTTACAACAACGACGGGAAGTCGCCCGTCATCGCACCCATGCCTTAATGGCGGCAATGTTAGCTCTGATCTTTGTCTTGCCAATACCCTTACGCACCACCGCTGAAGGTGTGATTTGGCTACCCGATCAAGCGATGCTCCATGCAGGCGGTGATGGCTTTTTTCAACGCTGGTTAGTCCAGCCGAATACTTATGTTCATAAAGGTACAGCCTTGTATGTGTTGGAGGATGTTGCGCTTGCAGCGGAAGTCGCGGTCAGTCATGCCAAAGTCGCCGAGGCCGAAGCCCGTTATCGTGCCGAACAGTTTGGCGAACCCGCCAAAGCCGCCTTAACCTTACGTCAGTTAACACAAGAACAAGACGCCTTAACGCGTTTACAAGAACGAGCCGCACGCTTAGTGGGTTATGCGGAGAGTGAGGGCATCTTAGTGGTAGCAACCGCACAAGATATGAATACGCGTTTTTTTAAACAAGGCGCATTGGTCGGTTATATTTTAGATGCGGAGCAACTAAAAGTCCGTGCCGTGGTATCGCAAGATGATATTGATTTAGTTCGTTCACGGTTGAAAAATATTGATATTCGCCTCAGTGAAAATGTCATGTTTCAACATTCTGCCATGGCTATCCGTGAATTACCCAGTGGTGTTAATGATTTACCCTCGTCGGCACTGGCCTTATCAGGCGGGGGAACGATTGCCACAAACCCGAACGATAACAATGGCACTAAAACCTTAGAACGAGTGTTTCTGTTTGACTTAAAACCGACCTCACTCAAACTGCCCGCGACCTTTGGTGAACGGGTTTATGTCCGTTTTCAGCATGGTTATGAGCCACTAGGCTTTCAGGGCTTACGACGTTTACGGCAATTGTTTTTGAGTCACTTTCATGTCTGATGTCCGCGCACTATTAGCAGGCCGTGGCTTAGCGGTCAGTGATGGCAGTTATTTAGAGCGCGATGATAAAGCACCTTTAGCCTTAGAAGAGTTATTACGTTCGGGTGTTTCCCATCTGGCTTTTTTAGCCCCGAATCATCGTCGCCCCTTTTTAGCCTTAACGCAAAGTCATGAAGCGCAAGTGATGACCTTGGCGAACGATGCACTGGCCAATGCTTTACGCCAAGCTGTACGTCCGATGCAGAAACACGGTTTTAAGGATGAGCTATTAGCCCAAGCCTTTGCGGTAGTACGTGAAGCCTCTCGACGCGTCTTAGGCATGCGTCATCATGATGTACAACTCTTAGCAGGACGCACGCTGCTACAAGGAAAAATTGCGGAAATGGCGACGGGGGAGGGTAAAACCTTAGCCGCAACCTTAGCCGTGTGTACAGCGGCGGCAACAGGTGCGGCTGTCCATGTCGTTACCGTTAATGATTATTTAGCCAGTCGTGATGCCGAGCAAAATACCCCGTTATTCCAGTTATTAGGCTTAAGTGTCGGCATTGTCATTCAAGATATGTCCCCTGAAGATCGTCGGCAACAGTACGCCTGTGACATTGTCTATGTCTCCAATAAAGAACTCACCTTTGATTATCTGAAAGATCAGCTCGCGGTAGGCTCAACACTGGGCATCCATCAACAACTCCGACGACTACAAGGCGAAGGACGACCATCACCTGCTTTATTACGCGGTTTACATGTCGCCATTGTCGATGAAGTCGATAGTGTATTGATTGATGAAGCACGCACCCCACTTATCATTTCCGAATCCATCCCCGATGATTTAGACCCGCTGATTTATAGCCAAGGCATTGCCATGGCACGGCAACTGATTTCAGGTACGGACTTTATTCACGGCAAAGATAAAACCATTTGGTTAACGCAACAGGGTTTAGCGCGCAGTCATGAGCTAGCAGCCTCATTAGGTGGTGTATGGTCATCGGCCTTATGGCGCAAAGAGTTAATACAAAAAGCTCTTTCCGCCGTCCACGTTTTTCACTACGACCAACACTACATTATTGTTGAAGGCAAAGTACAGATTGTCGATGAGTTTACCGGCCGTGTCATGCCTGACCGCACATGGGAGCGCGGACTGCATCAAATGATTGAAGCCAAAGAGCAATGTGAAATTACTGGGCAACGTAAAACCTTAGCGCAAATTACCTATCAACGGTTTTTTGGTCGTTATTTATTATTAGCAGGGATGACGGGTACGGCTAAAGAAGTAGAACCCGAATTAAAACGCGTCTATGACTTATCAGTGGTGCGGATTCCTACCCATAAAACCAGCCGACGCCATCGACTGCCAGACTCAGTTTATGCCAACAGTGAGGCCCGTTGGCAAGCGATTGTCGAACGGGCAGAAGTTATCTCCCACTCAGGCCGTGCGGTATTAATCGGTACGCGGTCGGTCGCGGACTCTGAAACCTTAGGGGCTTTACTCACGGCGCGAGGCACAGTCCATCGGGTCTTAAACGCAAGGCAGGATCAAAGTGAAGCCGATGCCGTGGCTCAAGCTGGCCAAGCTAACGCGATTACCGTCGCGACGAATATGGCAGGTCGAGGCACGGATATTAAACTTGCTTCAACAGTCGAGGCCAAAGGCGGCTTACACGTCATTTTAACGGAGTTTCACGAAAGTTCACGAGTAGACAGGCAGCTATTTGGCCGTTCTGCACGGCAAGGCGACCCTGGTTCAGTCGAAGCGATGGTGTGTTGGCAGGATGAATTATTTAAACGGTATGTGCCTATTTTAAGTCGGCTTATTCAACAATTAAGGCCGCAATCTGGTCATACAGGACGTTGGTTTCGAGGCTTAGTTGCCTATGCCCAGTGGCAATCAGAACGTGAAAACCGACGAATGCGCTTAGAAACGGTGAAGCGCGATCGTAAGTGGTTAGAGACCTTGGGGTTTGTGGGCAAGGCGAAGAAGTGAGTGAGCTTTTGTGTGCTGAGTGAGAATAAGGCGGATAGCTTCATGCGTGTTTTTGCCCCGTCCTGGCACAATTCATACTGAGCTGTCATCTGTCGTATTTATGGGTAGCTTGACCGTGTCTATGATCATGCCGCCTTGCAATCGCTTTGCCAACACTTCTGCAGTCGCTAAGATGTCGTGTGTGATGGCGACACTAGAAGAAAAAGCACCTTCCAATATCAAGACCTTAAAATCGTACATTTGTCTGAATAGTCCCATGATTATAGGGAAAGCAATGTGTAGTGAGATGATTTGGATGTATTTTTGAGCCCTTAGTTATTTAGCAAGTTCAATTAGATGAGTTGGTAGATGTAGCCGAAGACTTTGAGTTTCGTTTTCCTGGCAAAGAGGGTAAACACTCAAACAAGCGTTCTGCATAAACTAAGCCGATACGACGTACAGCATCTTTATCAAAATAGAAGATCCAGGCTGCAAGTAAGGCGAGCGAAATGAGCAATGTTAAACCTGTAGCAAGGCCAACGTTTGTGAGATTAACGGGTACGAAATAAGGGGCTTTACACACCAGAATTTGTGAAATGAGTAGCCCGTAGATAACACCACAAATGCATGTGAAAATGCCTGCCGTTTTCATCGCAAGCATGTTGCGGTGGAATCCATATGCAATGTTTTCCTTGAACAAAAGCTTCTTGTTACTCCTAGTAACCTCCCGTAGCCGTTTAGTCGCACCAATATAGGTATCATCAGCTTTGGCTGGATTCTCTGCTTCTTCTTGGGCAGTTGGCATAGCAATACCTAGTTTGGCTGTGATCGCATCGTGATAGCGACTTTTACTAATGCTGTCCAGAAAGGTATCTTGATGACGTAATATGATGGTAGTAGGCATGCCACCCCATTCTTTTATCAACAACTCTTCCAGCTTCTTTCCTCGGCCACGAGCAATACTGGCTAACGCATATACTGCGCCGCAGGTACTAAGAAGACTTAGGATACTGGTCAGTATCGGGTGCTTAGGACCATAAACAGCGATGAGAGGTACAAGTACCGGCAAAATAACCAGCAGGCCTGGTATTAGCCGAGCTTGCCGGTCGTAGGGATCTGTAATTAAGGCAAAAATGGTTTTCATAACTTAGATCTGTAGATTCAATTCACTTAGGTAAGGCTGAATAGCATCGCGATTTTGCAATGCAATGTGTTGTATTACAGGGTTGGAAGTTTCGTTAATCATTAGGCCTAGACGTTTGAGTGTGTAGCCTAGAAAGGCCTGTCGGCACTGTAGTTTTGCTGTGCCGTTTTCCATGCCATAGTCTAATTCTACTACTCGTTTTTGTGCTGGAGATAAATTAGGGTTTGGAACTAATATTAAATCCAATATGTTTTGCCAGTGTAAGTCTTGCTGGGGATCTATTTCACTGGGTTCGAAGCCATCAGTACTTAAAATACGAGCAAGGACAAAATCGCTAAAGCGCTGTTTTTTGTGGCAGAACGCTCGTACATGCCAACGAAAGCCATCATAGCCAAAGGCATGCGGTGAAAGTAGGCGTTCAGATTCTTCCAAAGAGGTCATCGACTGATAGCGGATATGAATCGCTAGCTTCTCTTGTATGGCTCTGACCAATTTCTCCACAGTGTATTCGTTAATCACTCTCGAAGGAGTAGGCGCCCAAACAAGCTCTGGAGATGATCCAATGAAGCTGGATGATGGCTCCATGAGTCCCTGTTTGGTTGCAAATAGTTCCGCTAAATAACGATATGCAGAGCTTCTGGGAAAAAATGGACGGAAGTTACCTGTCACTATGTAGGTTTTTGAACTACGGTCATAAACCAAATTTTCAGGGGCCAGTTCCGTGTATCTGGCTATATCGTGAGATGCTTGAGGTGTCGATATACCAAAGTATTCTATAAGGTCATTTCGATTGATACGTCTTTCCCACCGCAAACGAAAGTCTATGAACTGAAGTCGGCGTTCTAATCCCCAGTTCATATCCCTTGGGGCAGGGGTGTCAGATTCATGTGGAAGTAGCTCACTCATAATAAAATTCCAAAAAACGCGTATATTAAGTAGACGGGTATAAAAAGTAAGCGTATATTAATTATACGCGTTTTGTGTGCGGTAGTCTACAGTACTACATTTTATGCGTTTATTGGGTAGCTTGCTTTGTAACTGATTTTAACGAGATTGATATGGCTGCAAAACTTGAATTTTTCCCTGTACATAACGGGGATATGACACTGCTTACATTGGAGAGTGGGCGGACTATTTTGATTGACATTAACATCCGCAAGGATGCAGATGAAGAAGGAAACGATGATGCGGTAGATGTCGCAACACTCCTTAAAGACCGTTTAGAACGTGATGCAGATGGTCGTTTGTACGTGGATGCCTTTCTTTTGACGCATCCTGACGCAGATCACTGCCGGGGATTGCAGCGTCATTTTCATCTTGGTAAGCCCAAGGATTGGAAAAAAGATGATGACAAGATTTTTATCAGGGAAATGTGGTCGTCACCGATTATCTTCCGCCGTAAAAAGGATGTTGACGGCAGCCTTTGTAAAGATGCCGATGCTTGGTGGGCAGAAGCTCGCCGTCGTGTGAAGCTCTACCAGGAGGCTGAAAAAAAATTATCTGTTAAAGATGGCGACCGTATCCAGATACTTGGTGAAGATAAGCGAGACAATGAGGCTATTAGCGATATCGTGGTCAAGATTGATGCAGAGATAACCAAAATCTGCGGCGTTGTTGATGATACCTTTCGTGCCTTGCTTCTCGCTCCACATCTTGTGAGTGATGAAGAAGCAAAAGTGATGACTGGTAAAAATCATTCCAGCACTGTGATTCGCTTTAGCATTAAAGGTGATGATACGGATGATGCAGGTCGTTTCCTGACCGGAGGGGATGCTGAGGTTGAAAATTGGGAACGTGTATGGAGTCGCAACAAGAAGCGTAAAGACCGTTTGTCTTACGATATTCTTCTGGCGCCGCATCATTGTTCTTGGCGTTCATTGTCGTATGACAGTTGGTCGACAGAGGGAGAAGAGGCTGAAGTATCGTCTGATGCACGTGATGCCTTAAGCCAAGCCCGTGACAACGCTTTTATTATTGCAAGTTGCAAAGAAATTAAGGACGACAAGGATGATCCACCCTGCATTCGTGCCAAGCGGGAGTATGTTGATATTCTGGAGTCAGTCAGTGGTGATTTTCTCTGTACTACTGAAGAGTGTGGGGAAGAAGTGCTGTCGATTGAAATTAGTGCCGATGGTCCTACACGCGATACGGGTTGTCGTTCGGTCAAGAAAACGGAACCCAAAATGACCGACAAGAAAGGAGGCGGGCGTTATGCCTGAAATGCTTCTCGACTCGGGCAGTGAATTTGATCGTGCAAAAGCGAAGCTTGGACGCTGCCTGAAAAGCATGACTCATGTAAAGCGGGCCTTGACTTTAGATAATCTGCAATCCTATAGGGGTCGTGACTTTTTGGCGGGTTGGACGACGGAAATTGAGCACAAAGAGCAGCTTATCAAGTTTGATGTGCTGATCGACGCTCAGTTTCCGTATTCTCCCATTCGCGTGGCTTATAAGTCGCAGGATGTCTACCTTAAGTGGCCTCATGTCGAACAGGAGGGTGTATTGTGTTTACCTGAGGCAGTGGCTTCTGCTGGCGTTGAAGAGGCTATCTCTGCGGCGATAACTGATGCGATAGATTTGGTTGAACAGTGCGGAGATCAAGATTTCATTGACAAAGAACTGCGCCGTGAATTTTTGTCGTATTGGAACCGCAGTCGCCATGATGATGCAAATAGAGTTTGTTCCTTACTAGTCCCAACTAATCACGATACCCGTGAAATAGCTGTATGGTATGGGGAAAATTATATTCTTGTTGGAGAAACACCTGAGCAGGTTCGCTCTTGGCTTCAATATCGAGGCAGGACAGAATTTTCAGAAATCTCCCCAGGTGTTTTTGGCTTTTTGGATCAAGCACCCATCCCGCCATTTCCTAAGCGCCCAGTGGCACTATTCTCTTTTTTGAAGGAGCACTGCTCCAGCGCTTATCAGAAATTGCTCATACATCCTATTGATTGTAAAGTCACTGTAGTTTTAGGGGCTGGATCACAGTCAGGAAATGGCCTGATTGCCTTTAGACTTAGCGCACCAAACCTGAATGGATTTCGAAAGAATGAGATCAATGCCGCTAAAAAGATACATCTTTGGGATATTAGAAGCCAGTATCAACGACTCACAGTTGATCGAATTGACCCTGCATGGATACACGGGCGCGGGCTTAATATGCAGCAATCAATCCTTCAGTCATCGACGGTTTTAGTTCTGGGCTGCGGCTCACTGGGATCGCAGGTTGCAGTACGTCTGGCGCAAGCTGGTGTTGGTGCCTTAGTACTGGTTGACCCTGATATACTGGTTAGCGCAAATGTTGGACGGCACGCTTTGGGTATTGGATCAAATGGCTTGGCTAAGTCAACTGAGCTAGCGAATGAATTGCGTCTGCGTTTTTCACATATGTGCAAGGTAGAAGGGCACCACTGTTCTTGGCAAGATTTGTATGCAAAGAAATCGCAGCTTTTTGAAAGTGCAGATCTGATTGTCGCGTGTTTGGGGGAATGGTCAGCAGATGGTCAATTGGGTGAATGGCAACATCGAACTCAAACATCCACCACGATTGTGTATGGGTGGCTGGATGAATATGGCACAGCTGCCCATGCCTTGGCTTTGGCTGGGGCACTGCCCGCATTGAGCTGCGTATTAAATTCCTATGGTGATTTACGTGTTCCAGAAACTCTATGGGCGAGTGGCGGGCGTGTTCAATCTGAGCCAGCATGCGGAACTTTGTTTCAGCCATACGGCCCAATAGATGTAGCTCGAGCGGAGACTCTTGTATCTCATCTTTGTGTAGATGTATTAACACAGAAAACCACCTTGCCAGTACATCGAATATTTGCGGGCTCAACTACGCAACTTACTGAGGCTGGAGGGGAGTGGTCACCTGAGCATCTCAAGTATCGTCCGCCAGATTACAATGGCGCTTTTGAGTATGAGAGACCAGTTTCGGTTTGCGGCGAATGTCAAGCTTGTGTGGTGATAGGATGACTAAGGCTTCTCTTTTTTTTCGCTTGCCTAGCAGTATGGGTGTATTAGAACTGTCGTCAGAAGTGCTCGCGCATTTTGAAGCTAACAAGCAGCGCAGATGTTTTTCTCGTGAAGCTGGAGGTCAGTTGTTCGCGACATTTAATCAGCCATCGGTCATTAAAATTGTGAAGGCCACAGGTCCGCGGGCAACTGACCAGAGGTCCGTATTTGGCTATGAACCAGATCGAGCTGCCGAGAAGATTGAGATTTGGGAAAATTACGCTCAAGGCATCCATTTTATCGGTGATTGGCATACGCATCGTCAAAAAATTCCGAAGCCGTCTTCAACAGATGACAATAGTATGCGTGATATGGTGCAGCAGAGTTCGCACGATCTGGATGGTTTTATTATGATAATTGTTGGACAAGCAGGCTTTCCAGAAGGTATTTATGTGTCATTTCATTCTAGGAAGAGCTCGGTACAGTTAAGGTCGCTGGGTTATAACTTTAGATAGGGATTTTCGAGGCGAATAGCATTTATTGATAATAATCTAACCTGGTAACGACGAATACTATCTTGAGCCGTGAAATTGTTTTTGCTCCCACGATCGGTTGCTAATAGTTTACGATGAAGAAAAGAACGTGTTGGCATTGCATCTGAGCCTGTCGTAAAACGTACGTGGCTGAGCAAATCGCAATTTAAAAAATGATAATCCAGTCTAGTGAAGGTGCGGAAAATGTGTTTAGCAGTCCACTAAAAACATGATCCTGTTTCTTGTATTAGCAATAAAGTACAGATAGGATTGGCAAAGGGTCGTGATCGGGACCTGCTGCCCACCTTGGCAAACCCGGATGGGGCGATCTTAACTTTATTTTATGTTGAGCAATCTGTGAAGATCTCGGCAGTGGGCACCGTCTTCCATCTCACAGGAAAGCCCACTATGCCCGCCGAATTTACTTTGTCCAATGGTTTGACTTTTTGCCTCACCACCAAAGAAGTTGAACAACTCAAACAAAAAGCTCGTGCCCTTAAAAAAGAATTTGGTATTCCGCATCATCAAGCCTTAGATCTGGCTGCGAAAACTGAAGGTTTGCACCATTGGAAACATGTTTGTGAAAGTTCCAACTTGATGCAGCCAACAGAGAAGACTTTTTATTTTGGTATTTTTCTGTCGATGAACTGGAAAGAAAGTAGTTCTTTACGGACCTACGATGGGGTTTTTATCCCTGATCAGCGTCTTGAATATTTCTGTAAACAAGAACTAAGGGAGTATCTGGAGTGTTGCATCGACTATGACGAAGGTTTGAACCGACCATTTAAAGCGTCGCTGAGCGAACGGGAATTTAACGAATTCTTTTCCGAATGGTTTGAGGAGAAAGTATTTTTTCGTTTAGACCCCGATAGGAAGATCAAAACGTTTCAACAGGTTTTACGGCTACATCGCACACGTTCAATGTGGCCTCCTCAATTTATTTGGATTCAAGGTGAGCGGTATAGCTTATAACTGACTCAGTCTCAGGATTTGAAAGGAGCCGCCGTAGAGCGGTTTTTTTCATACCAATCATGTACTGAACGTCTTAGTGCAACCGTTTTTTGAAAAGGATAACCGTCGGTGTGTTGAACTAGCAACGGGATATTTACACGTGTATTAGTCAATGAAATTGAAACCACTGGGGTATAATTTTGTAAGCACCGATTGATTGCTTTTTATACGGTATGTATTGGTAAATGCCAATTATGTGGCGATACAATAGCTTTATCTTTTTCAAATCATCGTAACAACTCTCTGCTCATTGATCATTCGTATTCCAATGAACGTCATGACATTTCTGCGACATTTTAACGATATCCCCCAATTTATGCTGTGCTGGATTTTTGCAGTTGTACACTCCTGAACAGCGAACTTTTGATATCAGGACTCCATTATTAAATTGAACTATACAACGTAAATTGGACTGCACATTAATGAATACGAGTGGATTAGCGTCGCCCAAACGTAAATTCAACATAGGACCGACACTAATAGGAGATGCTAAGAATGAAACTGTATGTGGGCACAGAAGATATGAAATTGTTCCCTTTGCTTATTTTTAGAACGGAGTAAGATGAATGTCTGCTTAATAACGCTATTGGAGTTTATGTATGTCTTCAGAATTTTTAGTTCGAGTCGTTCTACATGAAGGGGAAGATTTGTACGAGACTCTTCACGAAGAAATGGCTTTTCAAAAGTTCCAACGTACAATTAATGGTAAAGATGGAAAGACATATGAACTTCCGCATGCGGAATATTACCTTTCTTTAGATAGTGTACACGATTGTGAATGGGTTCTAAAAAAGGCTCAATGCGCATTAAATGAAACAATTTCAAGTACAGTAAATAATTGTAGATATGAGGTTGTTGTTACGAAGGCTGTGGATATTGCTTGGAATGGTCTCAATGAGGTGGATAAGAAACCAACAATAGCAGGGGCTTTACTGCGCAAAATTGCAATAGCGGCGAAGTAGCCACACACATACCTAAAGGTCAACGTTGCGGGTTGCTACAGAACTTCTCGGCAAAAAATGGCAAATGAAGCAAAGCTATGCTACAAAAACGAGTAAGATGCTGGTCAAGAAAACCGATTAATGGGTTTGCCTGATACTTCGGGAACAGTGATGGTGGAAAATAAAAAAACCACCAGCACACGATAGCGCACTGTAATTGCTAAAGTATGGGAAGGTGTTGATGAGCTTATCCGTTATATGCACAGCCCTCAAAGTGATCAACGGCAACTGGAGCGTTACAAAATTGACATAGTTGTTCACGTCCACACAATTGCAGCCAATAACCGAATAATCTACCATCAGAATATGCAATATTTTTGATTAGTCACATCATGATCAGCCAGCTCAACCTTTATGACAAAGATTTTTTCGCCAAGCGTATGTCGGAGAAAGAAGCACGGCGCGTGAGTCAATACGCACAAGCGATGGTATCTCCTCCGCCTGTCCCACAGTCTGTACCTAAACGAAAAGTAATTTTTAGTACTCCTTGACCAGCCACTAACTTTTACTTGACCACTACAGTCATCGCATGACTAGAGAAAGAGCTCACAATACCATAGCAGAAATTAGCAAAAAAACGATTACCAACATCGAATCACCCTTTGAAAAAAAACGTGCAATGCACTTTTTTCATCCAACTCACCCAAACTGGCTATTACGGATAGCTAGTTACTGTTTAAAACCTGCGGATATAAGCATATTGATTGCTTTTTATACGGCATGTATTGGTCAATGCCAATTATGTGGCGATTTAATAGATTTATCTTTCTCAAATCATCGCAACAACTCTCAGCTCATTGATCATCCGTATTCCAATGAACGTCACGACATTTCTGCGACATTTTAACGACATCCCCCAATTTATGCTGTGCTGGAATTTTGCAGTTGTACACTCCTGAACAGTGAACTATCGATATCAGGACTCCATTATTGAATATAAATAAGGTTAGATACCGATGAGAATATTATTCAGTCAAGCATTGTGGCCCTCTTGTTTGGTTATAGCAGCCATTTCAGTGGCGACACTCGCCGCTTGTGGTAAAGACGAAGAGACCACAGCTCCTGTCACGGATATTCGCGCAACACTCACGGGTGAAGGGTTATTTAGTCAAACATTCCCGAGTGCCAAAAATATGCGCTCATGTGCCACCTGCCATGTACCAGCAGATAATTTCACACTAACACCTGAGCATGTTGAAAAGTTATACAAAGAAAATCCAGCCGATCCGCTGTTCTCCGCCATTGACGCAGACGATCCCACTGCCAATCCACTAACCTTTGAACATCTGAAAAAAGGTCTTATTCGTGTGGGTCTTACGTTGCCAGCTAATATGGATCAGATAGACGAAAATGGTAAAGTCATTACGCCTGCTGATCGAAAAATATTTGTATGGCGCTCAGTCCCCTCAATTGCAGATGTCGCACTCACTGCGCCATATCAGCTAGACGGACGTGTGGCAACACTCGAAGAGCAAGTACAAGGTGCTATTGAAGGACACAGCGAAGGCGGTAAAACGCCTGACAGCGAGCTGAAGCGCATTGCCGCATTTGAACGTAGTATCTTCTCATCCGATCGTGCGCGTTATCTTGCTGATTCAATTGCTAAAGGTTTCACCCCTAGCGACATGGCTAATGCAGACGATACGCTCATTCTCACTCCTCAAGAAGAGCGCGGTCGGGTTATGTACGAAGCCGTTTGTGCGGCCTGTCATGGTGGTCATAACAAAGCCACCATCGTAAACCGCGAGGTACATGCCATGGCTTTCCCAATGTTAAAACCCGACGGCACCGTGCTTTTCCCAGTATTGGGAGTCCCGACATCAGAGCCTGACGACCAAAATTCTGGGCCAGGAAATGGATCCAATAATTCATTTACCGCGCCACTGTATGCGAAACAACCCAACAATGAATTTATCAATATAGGTTCTGCATACGAAAATTATTTAGCTCACGTAGATGCCACAGAACACATCAGCTTCACGAAAAATTTGAGCTTTCCACAGTATCGATTCAGGTTTTACAAAGACGCATCTCGAAAAGAGGTTGTTGCGGAATTGCCCCCGCTGCTTCAGCGTGATCCTGAAAATCCATTGCTCTTGGTGGCTGACGAAAATGGAAACTTTATTGTTGGCCCAAATCAAGGGACTCAGTTGTATTCCACCGATCCGGGCCGTGCTGCCATTACTGGAAATCCCTACGACTTTGAAGCCTTCGATATACCAACATTGCGTGGCATAAGTAAAACGGCTCCCTACTGGCACAATAACATTTCAACAACACTTGAGTCTGTTGTTGAGCTTTATAGCGACCATCTACTTTCTAAATTTCCAACCCTTATCCAACCTGGGGAAAAGGAGAAGGATCCAGACGGTGATATTGGCCCTGAGCAAACCATGACACGCCAACAAAAAGATGACCTCGTCGCATATCTTAAGCGTCTTTAACTATTGAGTGAGAACTCTTGCTCAGGGCATCAAGCATTTTTTGTGCTATAGATGTTCGGAGCAAGTTTTTTTAGGCTATACCAAGCGTGAATTAACCCTGCTTGATAAAACTGTATTGGCGTATTAAATCCACCCGCTTCAATAATCAATTCAACACGATCTGGAGGCAATATCGCCACATCCTTTGCCCATGCCGCTCGTGTTCGCTCAATGGCTTCAGGAGGCACTTCCGCCGCGAACAGCATATTCATCCAAGCATGAAACAACGAGTTAAACTTGGCTGATCCCACATCGGATGACAGATCAGAGCTGGCCAGAATTCCACCTTCATGAAGATGACTGGCGATTGTACGAAAAAATGCAGAACGCTCTTCTGGTTTTAAAATGAATTGTGAGACCATAAAACACGTAGCCGCTTCGTGCTTTTCAATATCAGGCAAAGAGTCTAAAAACCCCTCATGAAAATAACACCGAGAGAAAAACCCGCCGTTTTCAGCTTTCTGGCGACAGATTTCTAGCATTGCTCCCGAAGGTTCAACGACAGTAAAACGCCAAGTTGGAAATTTCTTTGCAAGGTAAACAACTTCTTCTCCCGTTCCTACGCCAACACATAAAACGCGAGTATGAATCGGCAGATCAGCGAACACTGACTCAAGAAGAAAAAATAACCCTTCACGGATGGGGGTCAGCTTTGCTTGCTGACTTTCATAACCTAACGCCTGTTGATTAAACACAGCTTTAATGTGATCTTTGTGCATAATCTTTCCTAATGATTGAACATCGGTCGTGAAATCGTTTGGCCACGGTTACTAGGGCAGTAGGTCACACCATTAATGGTTAAACATTAATGACTGATGCGCAGCAACACCTGCCATCGTACCCGATGCGATTGCAAAGGTTGCGTTCTGCATCGCATGGGATAAATCGCCCGCCACGAACACGCCTTTTATTGAGCTTTCCTTGAAGTCATTGACGCTTACAATTGTCCCCAGTGGCGTTTCCTGTGTATCGAGCTTTAACATACGGATAAGTGGCGAGGTCGGTATTGCTTTGGTGCCAACATAAAGTCCTTTCATTGGTAATTGGCGGCCATCTGCAAGTAAAACATGTTGAAGGTGCTCACCGTCTCCGACCACACGGATGATGGCGGTTTCTTCTAAGGTCACACCTCGGGAAAGTAAGCGATCAAGCACCTCGCCATCAGGTTCGAATTGTCCTTGGGTAAAAAAGGTTGTCGCTCCCCAATCGGGAATCATCGCCGCCTGATGAAAAGATAATTCGCTGGTCGCCAACACACCTAATGCACGATCTTTTAGCTCATAGCCGTGGCAATATGGGCAATGAATGACACTTTTCCCCCAGTGCTCTTTCACCCCAGGAATGTCTGGTAACTGGTCGGTGATACCTGTTGCGAGAATCAGTTTTTTAGCATGATATTTTTCACCACTACCTACCATCACTACAAATCCGTCCTGCGTTTGACTCACCGAGGTGACGGTCTGTTCAATTAAGGTGAAAGTTGGATAAAAATTCAATTGAGATAACGCCGTTGCGCGAATTTCTGACGGCGTTTTTCCATCTAAACAGAAGACACCATGAGACTCTTTCGCAAAACGATTTCGGGGAGTGTTAGCGTCGATCACGACGACACGACGACGACCACGCACCAGTTGCATTGCCGCAGAGAGTCCTGCAAAACTGCCACCGACAATAAGAACATCTGTATTCATGTTGATCTCAATAGGATTAAAGAACATCTATTGTTACATGAAAAAATAGAGGATAGCAACTTATGTAACATTAAATGTTTCGTGTTATATTCGATATTTATTTATCGTGGTGATATATGCGAAAAGATAGCCGACTTTCCCGAGTGTTACATGTACTCGTTCATTTAAACGCATCCGACAAGCCTGTCACTTCAGATATATTGGCAGAAATGCTTTTCACTAATCCCGTGGTGGTAAGGCGAACGATGGCATTGTTGCGTGATCAAGGTTATGTGCTATCAACGAAGGGGCATAACGGTGGCTGGACACTCGCAAAGTCGCTCAATGAAATGACGTTGCTAGATATCCATAAGGTACTGGGAGAAGGCTCGATTTTTACGATCGGCTTAACCGATGAACACACAAGCTGTCAGATAGAATTAGCGGTGAATGCTGCGTTAAAAGGGGTGATGGACGAAGCCGAAAACCTCATGTTAACGCGCTTTGGAGAGATTAGATTGAGTGTATTAGGAGACGCGTTTAAGGGTGCGTAAATAGTATACCATTTAGAAATTTCGATTGATTAACATACTACCCCATAATAAGTTTCTATCACCATTACCCGAACGTAATTCCGAACTTTGATAACGAAGTACCCAACTTAAGCGGGTATTAGCAGTCATTTGTTTGGTCACACCCAACCATGCTTCGCCTAAGACAGGACGTAACTCACTCCAATTATAAGATAACTCGCTATCACGGAATTGACCTTGTAGAAAGGCGTTGTAAGCACGGGCACGTATTTTTGCGCCTGCCCACACATAAAACTCTGATGAACCTGTCTCGTTTTTATTTAATAACCCTGTTGTTGGTTGTGAGAAATACTCGGCGCGGTCAGGGGCAAAGCTCCACCAAGGTGTATTGATGCGTCCCCAACGCGCAGAAATTGCGCTATTGGCTTCCGTTAAAAAACCAATACTGCCTTCATTTGAGTATTTAACTTCGAGATGATGCTCACCATCTTTTATTAGCCACAAGCGTTGATGAGCATAGGTATACCGTAATGTTGGCTCACCCCCATGAGAAATTTGATGTCGCCAGCCTTGGGGTGGATCCGATTCGGTGAGAGCATGAATTTGCTTTTGCAAATCTCCCGCAATTCGCATTCCTAATGCTCCAACCGTCAGTGTGCTTTGAATGGCAGTTTGGCCATCATCTTGTAAATTGACACGCGAGTTGGCTAAAAAAAATAAGCTGGCATAAGGGCGGTCTCCACGATTAACATCGGTGCGAGTCAAATCTTCAGGCGAAAAAGCGGCTAGGCCCATTTGAAGACTGTGTAAGGTGAGGCTATCTTCCTCATCTTTTATCGTTAGCCGATGGTTAATACGGCTCAAGACGGCATCTAAAGAGATAGGCCAGTTTTGGGCGCGAGTGCCTGCAAAGGTAACGACTAAGCCGCCAGAATAATCACGATCCTGTTTTTTAGGGGTGAATAAGTCATTATCCATGTGCAGCGACCAACCACTGTTTTCAGGCTCTCCAGTCTTTGTCGGTATGTTATTGTTATTGTCGGCATAAGTGGCAGTCGCCAAAAAAGTTAATGATAAAATGGTCGCCGCAACAGAGGGAATCTGTTGTCGGCTGAGCATAATTCTCTCCCCAAACGACCTATGCTAAAAATCGCGACTAATACCAATGAATATGGAAACAGTACCATCCGTTCCAGATTCAATTAACGGACTATTGGTGATTTCGTCAGGCAACACGCTGTAGGTTAATGAACTCATTAAAGACCATTTATCGTTAATGGGGCGAAAGTAAGAGAGGCCAATATCAGGGATGATAACGGCATTAGGTTTGTAGTTGACAACACCACGCGCCACTTCTTCGTCCAGTGTGCCGTAGTAATAATTAGCATTGTCTTTTGATAACCAATTCACACTGATGTTCGGTTGCAGCATGCCATTTGCAAAGGGAATGGGATAAGCATATTGCACGGATAATTCTTGGCCGCCGCTGGTGTCTGTCACATCGACGAGTAATTTAAGTTCAATTTCGCCAACATTGCCTTCCCACTTGATTTCTAGCCCCGCATCCGCTGCGCTCTCTCGATCTTGCAATAGTCGGTAATCAATACCATTTTTGGCAAGTTGTTCTTTGCCCAAATCATCCACCGAAAATGCGCCGAAGTGCATTTTTGCTAATGCAGTGACTTCAAAAGACTCATTGCGGAGAAAAGTCCAGCCCGCACTACCTCCTCGAAAGTAAAAGTTTTCACCTTGATAAGAGATCAATGGAAAAGGAAGCGCGCGTGTTCCTTCTCCTGTATAAGGGCTATCCTTGAGTATTGCTGCTACACCAAGACTCCAATGCGGCTTTTGCTGTTCACCACCATCAGGGCCGCCATTTGGCCTGCCTTGAGCAACAACATGACATGACAGCATGGATAAAAAGACTGGCCAGAATAATGTTTTCATTGGACATTTCACCTCGTTCTATTATTAAGTCGTGGAAAGCCAGTCATCCGATCTTGTTAACCTGTTTAACAAAAGCATGACCAACTGCATTCCCTACAGCTTAAATAAGCGATGTCGTAGAAATGTCGTCGCGGTGTGATGGCAATACCTAGAATCAAAGTTCTATAGTACTTTTGGATATATCAAGCGTGGCATGAGTGCCACCTGTTGCCGTCGCGTGAATCACAAGCGTCCAACCAAAGTGGTCACAGATGCGGCCAATGAGAAATAGCCCCAACCCTTGACCGCGAATGGGTGCGGATTGACGCAAACTGTCGCGATAACGCCTCGCAGCTTCGACAGGATTAAAGCCACTACCTGAGTCTGTCACAGAGATAATGCCTTTCGTGAGGGTGAGTTCAATAAATCCTGCATCCGTGTTTTCAATCGCATTACGCATTAAGTTACTCACGGCAATACGTACCATCGCTTCGGGTGCAGTGATGAATGTTGATTCTATGTTGCCCAGCTTTAACTGTGCGGATTTGCTGTTGAGCAGATGTTGATGATCTTGAATCAAGCGTGGCAGGAGTTCGTGTAGTACGGTGACTTCTGCGGATTCAGTGGCGGTATTGGGTTCACGCGCCAGATAAAGCAATGCCACCATCGTTTCTGATAAATCCTCAACGGCATTTTCAATGCGCGTCAATGCAGGCTTGGAAGCATCAGGCAATGATATTTGTTTGAGGACATCCACTGCACCCGAAATAACCGCGATGGGCGTTCTGAATTCATGACTCGCTTGATCGAGAAGACTTCGTTCACGTTCAATAAATCGTTCAACACGTTCCAAATGTGCATTGCCGGCCTGAGCAATCATTTGAATTTCTTCACGTTTGTCAGTGATTGAAATTCTTGCCCCCATCTGATGTGGGTCAATCGTTTGCATCTGCTGTGCTAAATCACGGACAGGGCGAACGAGATTGGCGTGCAACCATGCAATAAGAACAATGATCACGACAATGAAAATAGCTGCCCATACAACACTCACTAGGGCATAGAGATTTTGTTGATTTTCGATTTGGTTAATATCTATCACGGTAATCAGCCGACCCGATGATAATTCAACAATCAAAGCATGAAAATCTTCGGTGTTGGCAAAATTTTCATTGGAAATAAAAGCACCATATCCCCCTTCTGTTGAATACAAACCCGCTGGCAGATTTGCTAGAAAATCAGGGGCGGTTGAAATTTTATTCGGCTCTATATGCCAAGAGCGGATAACGCCTGTTGTGGGCAGCGAACTGCTTTGCCCGTGACGAATACGTTCAATATGGTCGGCAGAAATCGACTGGAGTAGATCACCCCAAAACTTATGCTCAATCAGAAGTTGGCTGCTAAAGCCTTGTATAAATAGAACAGAAAATATCATCAGGCCAAAAGCAATCAGTGCTGTGCTGATCCACGAATACACACTGCGTGGTTTGCTGATAAAGGCATTTATTTTATTCAAGTTCACACAACCTATAACCAGAGCCAGATATGTTATGTAATAGTGGTTTTTGAGGTGCTTGGTCAATGGCACGGCGCAGTACATACATTTGCGAACGTAATAAATCGCTGCTAGGCGTATCATCGCCCCAAATGGCTTGTTCTAAGCGGGTACGTGTCACCACACGAGGGCTTTCGCGCATCAATAACTCTAGCAAGCGACGGCCTGTTTTGCTGAGGATGATTTTTCTGTCACCGCGTTGAATCTCCAGCGTTTTTAAATGGAACTGGAGATCACTCACCACAAGTACATCATGGGGGCAAGCAAATGCTTTGAGACGCGTAACTAATGAACGTATGCGAATTTCAACTTCAGGCAGTGCGACTGGTTTTACTAAATAATCATCAAGGCCAGATTCAAAGCCATCAATTTTATCGGCGAGTTGGTCGCGTGCTGTTAGCATAATGACGGGCACTTTTTTCTTGACTTCGTTGCGCAGTCTTTTCAGTAGCGTCAAACCATCTAGGCGCGGTAAATTCCAGTCGAGGACGATAGCATCGTAATCATTTGCTGAGGCAAGGTGCAATCCCGATACGCCGTCAGGTGCAGCATCGAGTCTATGTCCGCAGGCTTCGAGATAATCATAAAGATTGGCCGCCAGCTGTGCGTTGTCTTCGATAATCAAAATGGATAAAGATTCGTTGCTCAATTTTCTTCACCTTAATTAAGTCACCTTTGTGTGATTTACTCTGTTTGCTAACTCTCCACATCCGGTATTTTTATGATTGCCGAGTCTGCATGATGATTGACGCTCCATTTAATCAATGTGATCGCATCATCCACCAGACTATAGACAATAGGTATCACTAACAGGCACAGAATGGTGGATGTTATTAGCCCGCCGATGACCACAATCGCCATGGGTGCGCGAAAACTAGGGTCTGCACCCATCCCTAAGGCAATCGGTAACATACCCGCTCCCATGGCTAGGGTTGTCATGATGATCGGGCGAGCGCGCTTTCTACAGGCATCGACTATCGCGCGCCGTCGGTTATAACCATAATCTCGGCGGGCAATAATGATGTAATCCACCAGTAAGATAGCATTTTTGGTGGTGATTCCCATGAGCATAATTAAGCCAATCATGGAGGGCATAGAGAGGCTTGATCCAGTCACCCCTAATGCGAAGAATGCACCTGGTATTGACAACACGAGCGCGACCAAAACGGTGATGGGTTGGGCAAAATCTTTTAACAACAGCACGAGCACCACGTACACACACAGTACGCCTGCCAGCATAGCGATGACGAATCCTTGTACTAACTCATCCATAGACTCGGCATCTCCCGTAGAGGTGACAACGACACCACGCGGAAGGTTACGTAAACTGGGAAGCTGTAATGCCAAACTCTCGACGGTACTCAGTGATTGCCCATTCAGTTCGACGTTGATATTGATATTACGCATTCTGTCGTAGCGCGTCAGTTCAGAAGGCCCTGTTAATATCTCCAAATCAGCGACACTTTCGAGCGGCACAGAGCCGTTAACTCCTGCCACAGGCAGACGTTTTAGTATCTCGATATCGTTGCGGGCTGTGTCTGTCAGACGCACAATAATGGGAATTTGCCGATCATTTAAGTTCAATTTGGCCAGTGATTGCTCATAGTCGCCTACAGTGGCAATACGCAGGGTTTCGGCAATGGCGGCTGATGTGACACCAAGATTTGCGGCGCGAGCGAAGTCAGGGCGAATCACTAGCTCGGGGCGAACTAGACTGGCTGACGACGTGACTGCGCCAATGCCTGATATACGCCGTAACTCGCGCTCAACCACACTGGCTTGTTGTGTCAACAGTGGCCCATCTTCAGAGGCCAAGACAATTTCATAACCTTCACCATTACCCCCCATACCCACACGGATTCGTGTACCAGGCAACTGGCTCAATTCGTTTCGCAGTTGACTTTCTATCGCTTGTCTAGTCGTACCCTCACGCTTATGGCGGTGGGTTAGCCCGACGGTCAGCACGGCTGTCGTGACACTGGATGAACCAGTTGATTCATCAGGGCCATCCGATGCACTATTCGCACCCACTGCCGTATATACCGATGTCACAAAGGTGTTTTTTTGTACTATCTCTCGTGCTTGCTCCGCTATCGCCAAGGTATCTTGCAATTTGCCACCTGGTGATAGTGATAAGGTAATTTGGGTTTGATCCGTTTCGTCAGGCGGCATAAATTCACCAGGCAAGTTGCTGGCCGTCATCAAACCACCACACACAAAAAGCAATGCAATACCCAAGGTCACGACACGATGGTCAAGACAGTGACGCATACCCCCTAAATAGATTGCCATCCAGCGTGGTTGCTTATGTTTTTTAGAGGGTGATTTTAGCAAATAAGCCGCCATCATCGGTGTGAGCATCCGCGCAACCAGTAGTGAAAAAAACACAGCAATGGCCGCTGTCCAGCCAAACTGGAAAAAATATTTGCCTACAATGCCGTCCATAAGGGATGTCGGCAGGAAAATAGCAATCAGAGTGAGGCTGGTAGCGATGACCGCAAGACCGATTTCATTGGCGGCATCTCCCGCCGCAAGGTAGGGGGATTTACCCATTAACAAATGTCGTTCAATATTTTCAATTTCGACAATCGCATCATCCACCAATACACCAATGACCAACGACAGTGATAACAGTGACACGGTGTTAAGACTAAAGCCGAGCAAATGAATCACCATAAAGGTCGGCAGGACGGACAAGGGCAGCGTCACCGAGGCAATCAATGTAGCCCGCCAATCGCGCAGAAAAAGAAAGACAACCAATATCGCCAGCAACGCACCTTCATACAGTAGCATCATAGAGCCGTCATAATTTTCTTGTACGGGATCAACAAAATTGACAGCTTCTGTAAACTGAATATCGGGATGGGCATCGTGTAGTTTTTTAATCATCAACCGTGCGGCATTGGCCACATCAATTTCGCTGGCATTGCGTGCACGAAGTAGGTCAAAACCGACAGCAGACTGTCCATTGATCAGTGCTAAAGAGCGTTGTTCGGCAGTGGTATCACTCACTGTTGCAATTTGACTTAACTGAATTCTGCGACCATCGCTGAGTGATATATTAAGATTAGCAATCTCCTGCGCGGATTTAACGGTCGCAATCGTCCGAATGGATTGTTCGGCATCACCCATACTGATACGGCCACCTGAAGCCTCTAATTGCAACGGAGCAATTTGCCGTGATATATCCGATGGCGTGATATTGAGTGCGAGGAAACGGTCAGGATTAAGCTCAATACGAATTTCACGATTGACACCCCCAACACGGACAATCGCGCCCACACCTGATACGGACATCAACTGTTTAGTTAACTGATTATCGACAAACCATGACAGTGCTTCGTCATCCAATCGAGATGAAGACACGGTGTAAGTCATAATAGGTTTACTGGCTAACTCCATTTTTTTTACCACAGGATCTGCAAGGTCGGCGGGTAAATTGGCACGAATGCTGGACACCGCATCACGCACATCGGCTAAAGCCTCTTGAACAGGTTTATCTACCGTAAATTCGGCGGTGATCGTCGCAACACTATCTGTCAGCGAGCTTTTAATATGCTTAATACCTTGGGTATTCGCCAATGCGTTTTCAATTTTACGCGCAACATCTGTTTCAAGCTGTGCAGGTGATGCCCCTGGTAAAACGGCCGTAATGGTAATAATAGGAAATTCTATATCTGGAAAGTTTTGTACTTTCATGGCAGAAAATCCAGCCATGCCAGCAAGAGTTAATAAGACAAATAACAAGCTCGTTGCAACAGGATTGGCAATCGACCAGGAGGAGACATTAATATTCATGTTTATTTTCGCTCCTCACTTGTTACGCCAATGGTTTGTGTACTTTCTTTTCGCTGTTCCTTATGTGCTGCGTGACTATTTTTGTAGGTATTGCTGGAGGAGGTACTGACCACTCTGACGGTATCGCCTTCGCTCAAAAAGCTGAGGCCAGATGCGATGACTGACTCGTCTGCTTCAAGCCCTGCGGTGATTTCGATGTGATTATCAGCTTGTCGCCCTACGGTTACTTTTTTGAGGATGACGGTGGATGTTGAACTAAGCTGCATAACGTAATGAAAACCATCACGCAATATGACTGCACTTTGCGGTAGGGTTAAGGTTAGTACGTCGCCAATCTCAATATAACCACGGACAAATGCACCTGCGCGAAGTGCCGTATTCTGCGGTACATCAACATAAACTAAACCGTTTTGGGTGCCTGTATCAATGGTGGGCGCAACCATACGCAGTGTTCCTTGAACGACTTGATGGTTTTGAGTGGTGATGATGACAGTTTGTTTTGGTGCAAGTTTCTCGATATCGGCAGCAGCAACGACAGCACGCCATTCGAGCCGACCATTTTTTATCAACCGAAATAATTCTTGCGCGGAAGTCACCACTGTGCCGACATTGGCCGTGCGAGAAGTGATGATGCCATCACTTGGTGAAAGCACAATGGTTTGTTCTTTTCGTAGGCGATGCTTTTTTTCAATCGCACGAGCAGCCTCTAATTGTGCGCGTGCCGTCAGGGTGGCCACTCTGATTTGGTCGAGCTGTTGCGTGGAAATAGCTTGAGAAGATTCTAGTGCTTTGGCTCGCGTAAAGTTCAGCTCGGCTTCGATGATGGCCGCTTCGGACTTAGTGACGGACGATTGGGCTTCAGCTAGTTCGGTAGCAATGATATCGTGATTAAAACGCGCTAATACTTGACCACGTTTGACCGTATCACCCACATCAAAACTCACTTCGATGAGTTTGAGCCCATCGCCTTCTGCACGAATGCTGGTTTCTTGCCAAGCTGCAATATTGCCAGTCGCGGGAACACGGATAGGAAGTACGACTTTTTGAGCGCGTGTCATAACGACAGACAGGACAGGCCTATTTTCTGTTGGATGCACATTTTCTTTGATTTCTCGGCTCTGAAATAGAAAGGCGAGAGTACATATTATGATGATAGCGGTTAGGGCTATCCCAATCAGTTTGGATGATTTCATTATGTGAAGTCGGCTTTATTCTGTGGCCCAGTATGTGGTAAAGAATAAAATACCGATGTCGCAAAAATGTCGTGATTGATTAATTTGCGATATCAATTTGCCCTAATGCATTGGCTACTACATATTTAATAAGCAATTGAATTCAATACATGGCTCTCAGTAATTGCCTAAGCTGTTTTTAGAACGATTACCGATGAAAAATATTTTTCAACTAAAAAATATTTGTACTGAAGTACCTTTTCTCCAAGTAATGAGGCGTAATCGCATTGGATAAGAGTAAACAAGGTGTGTTGAGTGCAAATTTTTTGTAAATAAAGAAGTCCCCTAACCTTTTAGTTATGAATTATTATGTTACATATTTTATGCGCGCAGTTGTTGAAAAGTGGTGTTTTAAGTAATTAATATCTAACGTGTCCTAACAAATAAATACGGGGAATTATGCACTTATACTTATGAGTGTCTTTTAGTTTTGTAGTTTGAAGCCTAAATATCATAAGCTTGTGTAGTGCAGTTGTGACACGGATTTATAGCTATCATCTAAGACAGATGCCGTAATAATAATCTCAAAGGGAGAGTTTTCATGACAATAACGAATGACTTCTTTAACCGCCTTATTGGTACATGGGAAAACAAAATTAATGGACAGTGGCAAGATGATTTTGGTTGGAATTTTATTGCACAACCAAAGCTTGCTGTTGGTACTATTGATGATTTTTCAATGCGCTTTGATCAAATGCATGAAACGATTACATTTAAGGAAATAGGCCAGGCAAGAAATATTGGTGTAACTGGCGAGGCTGGTTTTTGGCGATCTCTCGCATATGAAATATCCATAAAAAATACACAAGGTGATGGGATTCATCACGAAATGGGGCATTTTCTGCTTAAAGTGATGGAGAATGGTGAAACGGCAGAGCAATTAAGAGGAGATATTATCAGGCAAGCCACAATCCCGCGTGCTAACGCTATGATGACTCTCGGTGAGTTACGCCCTGAGAGATTGAATGATATAGATACTCCAATACATAATCAATTCTATGACGCGTTGCCAAAATCGCTTAGCACAGTCTTTCAGGCATCTATTGATGCTGAGTTTTTAAATGCAAATAGTCAAATACAAGCATTACAAGGACCTAATTTTAGGTCGCCGCTAACGTGGCTGAAGGCTATTCTTGCAGCGAGTCCTGTTGGGGTAGATTGGGTTTTTTCATTCCGTGAAGATAAAGAGCCATCTCAAATGGCTAGCGGAGAGAGGGTTATTAATCCAGTATCTATCGGAAATTTACTGAGTGATTTTTGGATTGCTAAAAGACATATGACGGGTATTGAAATTGATATCTTGCAGTACGTTCAAAAAGTTGATTTGAAGTTTAATGGTATGAGCTGGCCACATGTTGCTATAAATACACTAATTAAACAAAATTAACATCTTATCTAAGTGAGTAAAAATCGAATTCTGATTAACTCACTTTTATCAAGCCATTATTAGGCTCTAATCAAGGATGACTTTTTAAATGAAAACTATAAAAATACTTTTTGCCTTTTTAGTCTCTGGTTTTACCGCATGCTCAAGCATCAAATCAATTGAGTCCCCAAATGGGAAGTAAAGACGGGCTAACTTACTATATGCCGAAGAAGGACTTCCTCGTCAAAGTTTCCATCAAAGATAATAAAATTGAGAAAGTTGATTTGAGTACATCTACTGCTTATGCAGACGTATCAAAGCAATATTTACTACATCATGGCAATAATTTTTTTGGCAAGAATACTTTGGATGTTGGCATTGCGGTATCAGGTTTATTATCTTCAGCCAAATCAACAACGCAAAGCAATGTTACTGAAGCATTTAAAGGTCTTGCCACAACTATAGGTCAGAGAAAGATTTTTGGTTTAGACGCGATGACCGATACAGATGTATGTACAATTAATGGTGATCATATTTTTCTATTTGAAAAATCAGGTTTATACATAGCCTGTGGAATAAGTGTAGAAATAAAACAGCATGCTACCAATATAGTAAATACCAATCATTCCAAGATTGAGTCTAAAGAGTATTCTGGTATTTTTTATAGGCAAAATATTCCTTATCTTGTGACGGCTAACGGTGGTGGTGTGAATGCTGCTTCTATCCTATTTTCACCATCAGAATCTCATACTTATTTTTTGCCAATTTCGAGGACTTTTTTTTCAAATAACCTAGCAGAGTTTGATTTTATTGATGGAACCCCTACAAAATACAAGCAAGAAACCGAAGGTGAGGCCGTTGCCTTGTTGAAACTACCTGCGGATGTTATCTCTGCTTATTTTACTTCCGTGGGTACAGTATTTGATAGCTTCAAAACAAGAGACAGTAAAGAAGCAGCGGCTCTTGCAGAATCATTAAAGCTAGCGCTTTCTAAGAAGCAATACGAGGCATGTATTGCAGCGATAGAGTCCAATGACGAAGCAAAAATTAAAGAGTTGCTCTGCCAGCCACAATAATAGTGAGTGTAAAAGCTAGTGAGTCCCAATTAAGGATTAAAATCAATTTCGGCTAGAAGAAACAAGGCTAGTTTTAGTTAATTACTAGATATTTGTGATGACACTCACGCATCATCAAACAGAAAATGTGATTCATTAGAGGGATAAATAAAAATAAGATTGTATAAAGTACTAAAACTGTTAACGGGTTGGCAATATTTAGTAACCGATGTTCATACAGCTAACCACTGTTTATGTGTAAAATCGCACACAAGCCATTATTCTAAACCGTTAACTCTTATAAGAAATGCACACACATGGATGGTTATTTTTCCTACACCCCTAAAAAGTTGCAGTTCCTTCTACCAGCCTTATGCCTAACGAACTTTGCGTATGGCGAACCTTTCGTTGGCGATTGCCTCATCGAACCGACTCAACAAGTCGCTGTCGGTGTTCCTGTTACAGGCGTGATAGATAAAACCTTCGTCAAACGCGGCGATAAAGTCACCCAAGGTCAGATCATTGCCACACTGGCATCAGGCGTAGAACAAGCGTCCGTCCAACTCGCTAAATATAAAGCCGAACAAGTCGCGGCCTTACAATTGGCCACGCGTAAAGTCGAATTTGCCCAGCGTAAGTTTGAACGTCGTCAAGCGATGACCAACGAACGTTTAATGCCTGAACAAGACAGCGATGATGCCGAAGCGGAGTATCGACTTGCCCAAGCCGAATTATTAGTCGCTCAAGAAAACCATCAATTAGCCCTCCGTGAACTGCAACAGCAAACAGCGCAACTCGCCCAAAAAACTATTCGTAGCCCCTTAACAGGTGTCGTCGTCGAACAAAGTGCCTATGTCGGCGAAGTCGTTGAACCCAATAGCAGCAGTAAACCCGTGTTTAAACTCGCCCAACTCGACCCATTGCGCGTTCAAGTGATTTTACCTAAAAGCCGTTTTGGTGTCGTGAAGGTAGGCAGCAAAGTTGAAGTCGTACCTGAAAAGCCGATGACAGGTCGTTATAGCGCACAGGTTAAAACGGTCGATAAATTATTAGATGCCGCCAGTGGCACGTTTGTGGTGTTTTTAGCCTTAGCGAATAAGCAACTCGCGATTCCTGCGGGCGTGAAATGCCAAGTATTTTTTTAACGCAAGTTGGTTTTCAATTCAACCGCGTCTTGAGTGTCAATCAGAAGACACTGATAAGCCCTTATTTTATTTGAAGATATTCTGTCCAAGGATCTAGAACATGATGAACGCGAATCAGCCTAAAAAAAGCCAGCCAGAAAACACCACCACGGATAGCAACACGTTTTCACGTTTATTTTCTAGTCTAAAACGGGTGTTTAAAGCCACCTCGGACAGTAAAACCGCTCAGCAAGCCGCACAGCCTGCGATTGCTGCCGTGCGTTTTGAAACCCTCGAACCCCGTGTGTTATTGTCAGGCGATGTCAATCCGACCGCATTGACCATTGCAGGCGCGATCCAAACGCAAGGGGAGCAGATTCACTATGAATTTACGGTCGAAGAAAATCGTCGGGTTGTCTTTGATAGTCTGACGAATCGTAGCGATTTATCGTGGAGCCTCACAGGCCCAGACGGGGTGGTTGCTGAACGTACTTTTAATAATACCGATTATAAAAGTAATACTTCCGCCGTCGCCTTAAGTGCAGGCCATTACACCCTGACCGTAGATGGTGTCGGTGATGCCCGTGGTGATTATAGCTTACGTTTGATTGATGCCGATGCCGCGCTCGATATCAACTTGAATACGGCGGTTACAGGCAGTTTAGCCACAGGTAATGAAACAGCGGTTTATCGTTTTAATGCGCAAGCAGGGGATAGTGTCTATTACCAAGCGAGCGCTTTAGTCGGGGGTGACGCCCATTGGCGATTGATAGATCCGAATGGCCAACAAGAAGGTGATGTCTATAACCTTCAGTCTGATCGCGACACCTTTACCTTAAAAAATTCAGGTCAGTATTTACTGTTAGTCGAAGGTGCCATCACCAATAGCGCCCCTGTTAATTTTGCCTTTAACTTGCAGAAAGTCGTCGATACGCACACGGCTCTGATCCCTAACCAATTACAAACGGCTCACATAAGCCAAGCAGGACAGCAAGCTCATTTTGACTTTACATTAGCTGAAACGACCGCCATTGTCTTTGATGCCCAAACATCACAAGCGTTTCAATGGTCATTACAAGGCCCGCAAGGACAAGTCGTCGCTCGCCATAACAGTAGCAGTGATTATCAAGCCTTTCATGATTACGATCGTGCCTTATTAACAGCAGGGGATTATATCCTCACCGTGGATTTAAATGGCGCTGCGACAGGTGATTTACCGTTTCAGTTACTGACCCAAGCAGCAGCGACAGTGCTTGAAGCCAATACGGCTCAATCAAGCACCTTAAGCAGTCCTTATGGCGCACAGTTATATCGTTTGACCTTAAATGCAGGTGATAAAGTTTATATGGACGGCCAAAGTACTGACGGTGGTTCAGTAAACTGGCGCTTGATGGATGCCTTTGGCTTACGTGTAAATAACAGCGACCTGATGTCCGATACTCCCTCCTTTACAGTAACGACGACAGGTGAATATTGGTTAGTTGTCGAGGGTGCAGAGACGAATAACGGCAACAGTACGGTGAGTTATCGTTTTGCACTGAATGTAGTGCCTGATGTCATTCAAACTTTAGCCTTAGATGTCGCAACAACGGGTGAAATCACACGGGCAGGACAAGCACAGGTCTATGAATTCGATTTAGCCCGTACCGAAGCTGTAATCCTGACGCCAGACCTTGGCTTTTCAGGATTAACCTGGCGTTTAGAAGGACCTCGTGGTGTCGAGGTGGCAAGCCATGACTGGACTGCATTTACCGCAACGTATTTGCCTGAAGGACATTATCGCTTAACCGTCAGCACCACCAATGGTGCAACAGGCAGCTATCGCCTACAGGTTTCACCGAGCAGTCAACAGACTACTCTACCCACTTTGCCGAGTGGTGATGCCTTAACGCTCAACAGTACGATTGCCGATATTTTACCTGCCGTCGATGAAGCCAGTCATGTCTATCGTTTTAGCTTAAGCACAGATAGCGTGTTGTTGATGGATGTCTTGGCGAGCAGCAATGCCCGTTGGCGTTTAGTCGGGCCGCGTGGCACCGAAGTGAATGCGTACTATTTTAGTAATACCGATGCACCTTATGGTAGTCATCGTGACATTTTGCGCTTACCCGCAGGCGATTACGCGTTAACGGTGATGGGCTCGGCGAATGAAGCCTATGCCTTCCAATTAGTCGATATCGCCAGCTTGCCTGAATTAACCTTGGGGCAAACGGTCAGCTCCGTTCGTTCACCCGCCAGCAGCAGTGTCGGTTATCAGTTTGAAGCGACCGCAGGACAGCGTTTAGCCTTTAAAGCCAATTCGACGTACGATCAAGAATGGCTATTGATAGATCAATATGGCCAAATCATCCCGATGAGTTATGGCGATGTCGGCTCATTTTATAGCATCACGCTTACAGGTCGCTATGCACTCATCAATCAAGGTTATTATTACGCCACAGGCACACGCAGTAATACCCTAAGCTTAACCCCCCAAGTCATCATCCAAGAACCTCTACGCTTTAATGACCAAATGACAGGTCAGTTGCAAACGACAGATGATCGGTTGCAGTATCAGTTTGATGTGCTGGATTCAGAAACGGTGATCTTTGATGCACTCAATACCGTCAGCGGTAACTTGTATAATCTACAATGGCAGATAACAGGGCCACACGGAGTCGTCAGCAGTTGGCAGTCTTTTGCTTATGATCAAACTTCATTTAATGCGTTGTTAGCAGGTCATTACACCTTAAGCATCCGCAGTACACTCAATAATACGCCGTTAGATTTCGCTTTCCGTGTTTTAACCCGACAAGCGGCAAGTACTCTGGAGTTAGGCGTTGCTCAACAACTGACGATACCCCTTGGGGAAACAGGGCTGTATCGTTTTAACGGCACGGCGGGACAACAACTGTATTTTGATGGACAAAACACCTACTCCGCTTACCGATCTTGGTATCTGCTCGATGCGTATGGGCGACAAGTGGCTTCAAGCTACACCGTGAATGATGTACACCTATTATTGCCTGTCACAGGTGAATATTTACTGGTATTGAGCCCGACGAGTAGCAATTCACAGAGCGACGTATTATTTACCCTATGGCCTAAAACCGTCCACGCGACGGCTTTAGTGTTGAATACCCCGATTGCTAACACCATCACTGAGCCTGCCAGTATTCATCGCTACGCTTTTACGTTGGATGCCGCCAAGTCGCTGTACTTTGCTGCGGAACTCAGTGCCCTTGCCAATAACTTGCAATGGAGCTTACGCAATGCCCAAGGAGCAATCGTCTCCGAGCGCAGCTTTTTAGAGAGCAGTGCTAATGTCTTAAATTTAAACGCAGGCGATTACGAACTCACCGTGGCCGCTAATGGGTTACAAACAGGCGACTTTAGCTTTCAACTGCGCGATGTGGCTCAAGCTCCACAACTCCTCACCCACGCACCGACCACCGTGACATTAGCCCCCGAGCAACGTCAGCAAGTGTATCGCGTCACTATTACCGAAGCCGCTGAATTTATGCTCAGTGCGCTGAATCAGGATTACACTAATACTGATTGGCGGTTAGTAAATCGCCGTGGACAAACGGTACAGTTAGGCAGTTTTAACGGTGATAGCACGATCTTCCCACTAGCGGCGGGTCAATACACCTTGATTGTCGAAGCCCATAGCGAAGTGAACCCAGCAGATGCCAGTGCCGAGATGGTGTGGCGACAAATCAGCACCGTCCAACAACCCATTACGCTGAATCAAACCCTACAAGGTCAAATAACCGAAGTCGGTCAACGTCATCAATACACCTTTAGCACTACCCAAGCAACACACCTGTTGATTGACAGTCTAAGCAATCGTGACGATGTTGTTTGGGAGCTGACAGGCCCCTTGGGTCTATTAGCCTCGGGCGTTTCTTTCAATAATACCCAGAATGAAGCCGTTCCTATTCTATTGGAAGCAGCAGGCAATTACACCCTTACAGTCAAACCTGTTGGTCAAGCTTTAGGTGACTTTGCCCTACGCCTAGTCGATATGGCGTCGGTTGCGGCACTTTCTTTAGCGACACCTCAACACCTGACTCTGGATCCGAGTAGCCAAACCCAAGCATGGTCGGTAACAGCTCAAGCAGGACAGTATTTGGTCTGGGACACAGTCGCTATTGATGGTGGACAAGCCCATTTAAGTGTCCGAGATGAACAGGGCAGAGCTGTCCTGAATGCCGTTGACATCAGCAACGGTACGACAACCACTCTGCAATTGCCACGGACTGGACGTTATTTTGTCTTTGTCGAAGGTGCAATTGATAATATCCAGCCTGTCAGCATTGACTTGCTAGCGCGTGTGTTACAGCCACAGACCACCCCATTGACCATCGGTCAGCCAGTCACGGGTGAGATTCAGGCTGTGGGTGTGTCTGATGCTTGGTCATTCACGTTAACCGCACCTACGCGTTTGGTGATGGATGGTTTAAGCGGTGTCAATGCGCATTGGCTGATCCGCGCTGCCAATGGTTTGGTGGTCACGAGCGGTCAATTAAACTCTGCGGAAGTGATAGCCTTAGCCGCAGGGGTTTACACCGTAGAAGTACGGGCCGATGAAGCGGCCGCAATTGGCCATTATGCCTTTCAAACCATCAATGTTGCCCTAGCCGATATTCTGCCCCTAGACACCGATATCACCGTGCCCGAAACACAGGGTCAGTCCGCCCGTTTGTATCGTATTCACAGTGTGGTGGATCAAGCTTTAGTGCTCACACTCACAGGTAATATCCCCGACGATACCATTCGTTTACTGGATGCACTCGGGAATACTCTGATGGCGAATACCGCCAATAACACGCAGAGTGTATTAACAGCCCAAACCGATAGCCTAGAAAAGATGGTGTTGATAGAGGGGAATATCCCTTCATTCACGCTGCATGCCGCCGTCACGACCGATACGCCAACGACCACCATCCCATCAGCCACTTTAGGTGACGTATTAACAGGCACCTTAGCAGCGATCGGCGACACCGTTAACTATCGTGTCAAAGTCCCTTATGGTCAGAGTTTAGCGTTAAAAGAGCTGATACTTAATGCAGGGTTGGGCAATGTTTCTTGGCGGTTGTCGCCACTGAATAGCGAAGTCGCAGGGCCGTGGTGGCCTGATGCAGCGAGCTTTCCCGATGAAGCCGCGTATTTTGACCAGTTTCTCAGTGCAGGCGAATACCGATTAACGCTCATTGCCCGTGCCGATCTTGTCAATTTCCGTTTGCAGTTATTGGATTCGCAAGGTGCTCAAGCACTCCATGAGACAAACAATCATACGCTATCCAATACCTTACAAGGTCATGATCGTCAGTTGTATCGTGTCGATTTAGCAACGGCGCAAGCGATAGCTATTCAATGGACAACAACGAATACGCCAGATGTGCAGTGGTCGTTATACGATGAATACGGCGCTCTCATTCTTGAGTCGGCAAGTGCCGAAAATCTGCAAACGGAAATGCTCAATGCAGGCCGCTATTTTATCGTGGTGACAGGACAGGCAGGGCTTACGGATACCATTAGCTATAGCTTAGGCATTACTCCTGTAGTACCCGTCAGTTATCCCACGGTGGACTTAAATAGCGAACTGATCGGCGATTTAAGCGCGGGCAGCGAGCACGTTTATAGCGTCTCTTTGCCAATAGGCCGTTTGCTGCAAGTCCATAACGCAGGCAGTGATATCGGTGTCCAATGGCAAATTCGTCGTGCCAATGAGACTGCTGAATGGCAGACGTTTAATAACAATCTCAGTTATTTTTCCTCGGGTGATTACGAGTTACGGCTACGTGCAGAAGGTGATGCCCATTATCGTCTCACTCTGTTAGATATGGACGCAGCACCTGCGTTATCAAACACGGGCGAGTCTGTGCTACTGGCCGATCAACAAGCCGTGGTCTATCGACTGGATGTGCAACAAGGACAAGCACTGCATGTGTCTGTATTGTCCGATAATCCCGCCAACGTCAGTTGGACGTTGTTAAGTCCTTACAGCTATGGCTCTATTGCATCCAGTGATCAAGCCCTAGAAATAGATACCGATAGCCTAGATGCAGGCCGTTATTATTTACTCGTTATAGGTCAAGGCGGTGTTGATCCGATTGCTGTGAATAGTCAGGCCAATGCCTTTTATCCTGCCAATGTGGAACCGTTACCGCCATTTACCACTGAGTCGCCAATTGCCATCGTGCTGGGCGAACCCGTGAATGCAACATGGCCAGAAGGGGAAAGTGCTCATAGCTTTAGCTTTACTATCGGTCAAAAAACGCAAGTCCTGTTAGATGCGCTGCAATTGCACGGCGATAATATTCATTGGGCACTGACCAGTGCCACAACAGGTCAAGCCTTGTTCTCTGATGATTGGGCCTATAGTGCCCCAGATTTTGGTACAGGCACGAATGAGCAAAGCGCGCTCGCGGAATTGCAAGCAGGGGACTATTTCCTCAACATCCGAGCTAGCTCGGCTACTCCTATCCATTTGGCCTTTACACTACAAGCATTAGCCGCACTTTCCCAACCGCTTAGCGTCGATAGCGAAGTCAGTGGTTCTGTAGAGACTGGACAAGCCGTGGTGTTTGCTTTTGAGGCAAACGCAGGCGAAGTCTTAGGTTATACACCTGTTAACGTTGACGGTTTAGCGGGCACTTGGCATATCTTTGATCGTGATGGCGCGCAGGTCGCCTCAGGCGATTTAAGCAGCACATCTGACCCGATCACCTTCGGTGCGACGAACCATTACACCTTAGTTTGGGATGTCGCCATTGATGCTAACGTCCAAACACTGCCTTATGCCTTTGCACTCAGTCAGGTACAGGCGCCGTCTATTGCGTTTGGCGAATTAATCACAGGGTCATATGCGGACGGTCAAAGCGACCAACTGTATCACCTTAGTCTCTCTGAACCCACGTATCTATTACTGGATATTCAGAAGCTTGCCTCATCCTATTATGGGTATCAACCTTCCCTTGACGTGTCTTTCATGCGTCATGGCATTGTTATGTCTAGCTTCCAACTTCATCACGCCTATCCCGATGCGTCGAATAATCCCGTTATTGAATTAGCCGCGGGTGAGTACGAGGTGGTGTTGACGGGAGGCTATGACACGAATTACGCGCTAAGTTTACAATCCTTAGCGTTGGCGTAGGCATTAACACTGGGCGAGGAACTCGCGGTTAATGAAACCTATGGCACAGCGAAAGTGTTCGGTTTTACAGGCCAAGCAGGCAAGCCATTAGTGGTGACCTTTCAATCTGCCTCCCCTGAAGGCGGAGGTTTTAATGGTGCTTGGCGTATCGTCGATGAGTTTGGTGCCGTGTTTTCCGACAATGGAAGTTCTGTCACGAATGTTTTGCCGCGAGACGGTCAGTATTATTTGGTGTTAGATAGTTATGGGGAATGGGGCACGGGAAACCAATCCTTCACGGTATTAATTGACACACCCGCCTCTACGCTTGCCCAACCCTTAACACTCGATACCTTAACGGCAGGTGTCCTCGGCTACGATGGCACATTAGCTTACACCTTCGAGGTTTCAGACGCGAAAACGCTATGGTTAGATCCTATTCTTGCCAGTTATTACGATCAGTTTAATCTTGACGTGGATATCCGCGACGAATTCGGTGTGTCTATTCATCATGCCAATTACAACAATACAGGCATTGGCGCGATTATTTTACCAAATGCAGGCACCTATACCTTACATTTACGTGATCTCAACGGCACCTCATCCACTCGTTCGGTCAGCTTTTGGTTACGCGATTTAAGCAATGCCGAAACAGTCACGCCAGAAACTTCTGTGAGTGCAACTTTTGAGTCCGTGAATGGCTTAAAGGCTTATCGTTTTTCCTTAGATCAAGCCAGTCAGTTTAGTGTTGATACCGCGCTGTCGAGTAATGGCTTGGATTGGAAATTAGTGTCGGTCTATGGTGACATTATTGCCACAGGCCAAATGACGTATAACAGTGCCGCGAGAACCCTTGCCGCAGGGGAGTACCTGTTACTCATTGATGGCCAAGCCGCGCTAAATAGTGCGATAGATTATCGTTTTATCATTCATGCGACGACAGTAGCGGATCTTCCGTCGATAGCTATCAACGAAACCATCAGCGGCCAACTTCCCTTGGCCAATCAAGAAGCACGTTATGCGCTACATGTCGATCCCAGCACCGTATTAGCCTTTGATAATTTGGGTTTAAGTAAGGATTACTCATGGGTTTTACAAAGCGAAAATGGCCAAATATTTAATCAGCAAATGGTTGGTTATTGGTGGTATAGCGGTTACGACAGTCAAGACTACGCAGGGCGGTTACCCGCAGGTGATTATGTTTTAGTGATCCAAAAAAACGATCCGTCAAGCAGCCCCTACTCCTTCCGAGTACTAGACCTCAGCACTGCAACCCCGCTGACGACCGCTCAGCCCGTTAGTACGGCACTGGATCCTGCCAATGGCGTGCAACTGTATCGGTTTGATGCCGTCGCAGGTGAGCGTTATTTCTTGGATGTGTTGGCAACAGAAATCAATACCTCATGGGGAGGGGCATCAGCATTACCGAATTGGCGTTTACTTGATCCCTTAGGCCGCGAGGTATTTTCCAACCAAAGCATGGGGTCTTATAACTACACAGGGTATGACGATGAGAATAATCTCTACCGTTATGCGGTCAATGGCACCGATAAAGAGCCTCAAGCCTTAACGATCACAGGGACTTATACCCTCGTGCTCGAAGGGCGTAATAGTGCGACACAAAGCGCATCGCCTGTCAGTTTTGAGCTGATTAAAATACCTCAGCATCCTGCCATTCTGTTAGATGGCTTAGTGTTACGACCCGCTCCCGATCTCACCCTCAATCAATTAACACTGAGTCCAGAGACAGGTCTGCAAACAGGTCAAAGCCTGCAAGTGCAATGGACGATCGAAAATCGTGGCAATTTAGCGGCCAGCACGACATGGAATGACCGTGTTGTCGTCCGTAATCTAGACACAGGCGAATTGTTATTGTCCTTGAGCGTGCCTTATGAGCCGAGTAGTGCAGGTGAGTTAGCGCAAGGCAATGCCATTACGCGTAGCCAAATCATCACTCTACCCAATAGAGCCAATGCCGCAGGTCGCGTCAGTATTACCGTGATCACTGATGCTGATAATACCGTACGTGAAAGTAATGCGACAGCGAATGCCGAAACCAATAATGCGCAAACGACAGAAGTGCAAGTCACGGTTGCCGCGTATGCGGATTTAGTGATTGATGATCTCGTGTTATCGCCAAGTGCTGATTTCCAAGCGAATCAGCCTGTGACCGTCAGTTGGCAAACCCGTAATCAAGGCAGCACTGATGTTGTTGTTGCGTGGCAAGAGCGGGTCGAAATCCGTAATCTGTCCACTAACGAAGTCATTAGCATTTTACCGTGGCAGGATTCAGCTTCAAGCTTAGCGGCTGGCGATAGTCTCTCCCGTCAATTGACGTTCTTGTGGCCAACAGGTGTCTCTGCTTCGGGGCAATTCCAAATCCGTGTTGTTGTCGATAGCAGCAACACGATTGTCGAAGCCAATGCGCAGAACACAGGTGAAAGTAATAATATTTCCGATGTCCACGTATGGGCAGGCCCTGATTTAGTGGTTCGTCAGTTACAACTCGCACAAAGCAGCTTACAGGCAGGGGATATCGTTACCCTCACTTGGCAAGATGCCAACGAAGGCAGTAGCTCTGCTGCCAGTGCTTTCTCTGATCATATTGTCGTCCGTAACCTAGACACAGGTTTGATATTACTCAACACCAGCCTTGTTTATGACCCATTAGCTAACGGCAGTATCGGCGCAGGTCAATCGCGTGATCGTAGCTTCAGTTTCCGCTTGCCCGAAGGCTTAGCGGGTGCAGGGCGTATCGCCATTGAAGTGACCGCCGACCAAAACAGCGCAGGTCTAGGCGTATTTTATGAAGTCAATGCCCAGCAAAATGCTGAAAGCAATAACCGCATGGCGATTGAAACCACAGCAACCGCCAAAGCCTATGCCGATTTGCACGTCACAGACCTGAATGTGCCAACGACAGTGGTCGGCGGCAACACGCTAACGGTGTCATGGACCGTCCAGAATCAAGGGCAGGCGAATACCAGTGCCTCATGGCAAGACCAAGTGATTCTCAGTCGCGATAGCGTCTTTGGTAATGCCGATGATGTGGTCTTAGCGACAGTGCCGCGTTCGGGGGCATTAGCTAATGGTGAACAGTACAGCCAAAGCACGACCTTCACTGTGCCGATTTTAGCCGCGGGTCGTTATTACGTCAGTGTTTACACCGATAGTAGCCATGCCGTGGTTGAGCCCGATACCACTGCTAATAATATCAGTCTGGCTCAACCCTTAGATATTTCTGTGGCTTATACCGATTTAGTGGTTAGCCAACTGAACGTTGCTAATACCGCAATCAGTGGCGACAACGTCTTAGTGACATGGCAAGTACAAAACACAGGCACAGCGACCACCGATTTAGCCTTATGGAATGATCGTGTTGTCTTGTCACGCGATAGCACCGTCAGTGCTGATGATTTGGTGTTAGCAGGTTCCGTCACCCATGCGGGTCTCTTGTTGCCTAATCAAAGCTATACAGGGAAAGCCACACTCAGTATCCCGCGTGACTTAAGCGGTGATTTTTATGTCATCGTCATCACCAATAATAATAACGCGGTCACCGAAACAGGCCATCAAGCCAACAATGCGACAGCCAGCATTGAACCGATTCATATTAGCCTAGCACCTGCCGCAGATTTAACGGTCAGCAACCTGATGGCACCCGAAAAAGTTCGTCCGAATGATGCCGTGACTATCTCTTATACACTCCTTAATATTGGCAATGCTGATACCTCGACCGCATGGCGTGATCGTGTCTATTTAGAGAATAACCAAGGCCAACGCATTGAAGTGGCGAGTGCCTTACGCACAGCAACGCTGGCAGCAGGGGCATCCACGCTTGCGCAATTGGCGTTTACCTTACCCGCCAATTTTATCGAAGGGCAGTATCGTTGGGTCGTTAAAACCGATGCTGATAACAGCGTTTATGAACGTGATAATGAAGGCAATAATGAAGCTATTTCCGTACAAAGTGTGCAAGTGAGTCGTCCTGATTTACAAGTCACCGCCATCCATACCGATAGCCTGATTAACTCTGGTTCAACTATTTCTATTGATTGGACAGTGCACAATCAAGGCGCAGATGTCGCAGGCGGATGGTTGGATCAGGTGTATTTGATTCAAGGCGGGGTACAACACAAACTTGCTGAAGTGGCTCATCAAACAGCATTGGCCACAGGTGAAAGTTATAGTGCTCAAGTGCAAGTCTTAATTCCTTTGGCATTCACAGGCGAGTACGAACTGGTCATCATCACCGATAGCCAGCAGAAAGTCGATGATAGCCATCGTGATAGCAATCGCTTAGCCGAAAACATTTCAGTGACCTTAACGCCTTATGCCGATCTCACGGTCACCAGCGTCAACACGACTCAACAAGTGATAGGTGACCCCGCAACCTTAGTGGTCGATTGGACGGTCAGCAATCAAGGCACAGGTGCAGGACAAACGAGTGCGTGGACAGACCGTGTCGTGTTGTCTACCGACGCCATTCTCGGCAACAGCGACGACAAGGTCATCGGTGAATATCGCCATGACGGCTTTATGGCCGCCAATAGCAGTTATGCCCGTCAAGAAAGCATTCGTTTACCGATTGCGCTGAATGCGCGTTACAAAGTGTTTGTGGTCACCGATGCCCAAGCACAGGTTTTTGAAAATGGTGCCGAGGCCAATAACAGCCTTATCGTCGGTCATGATGTCGATATCATGGCGCAGCCCTATGCCGATTTACAGGTGCAATCCCTGTCCGTCACGGGTGATGCTAAGAGTGGCCAACCCTTAACCGTGAATTGGACAGTGGCCAATCAAGGCATCGGTATTACCGATAAAGGCGGATGGAGTGATACTCTATGGCTCAGTAGCCAGCCCGATGGCACAGGCATTATCGCTGAATTAAGTCGAGCAAGCCATTTAGGTGCTTTAGCACCAAACGATAGTTACAGTCATAGCCTCGCCGTCAACTTACCTGAAGGGTTGAGTGGCGACTATTACCTCAACGTCCGCACTGGCGGTGTCTTCGAGTTTATTTATACCGACAACAACAGTCAGCATTTGGCCTTGCCGATCACTTTATCACCATCCCCTGATTTAATCGTCGAATCAGTCAGTGCACCGACGGCGACCGAAGAAGGCAGTCTGATTGATTTAACGTGGACGGTACACAACAAAGGCACAGCGGATGCCGAGGGCATTTGGGTCGATAATGTCTCCTTAGTGCCGCTCAGTGGCACAGGCACGACCATTCAATTAGGCAGTTTTAGTTATGATCGCGGTTTAGCGTCAGGCATTCGTTATACCCGTACCGAGCAAGTACGCCTACCGACGAAGCTCATTGGTGAGTATCATTTACAGGTCGTCACCAATGCCCAGTTAGGCAGCACCAGCACGACACAAGTCTATGAAGATGGCGCAGCTCGGACGAATAACAGTCTAACGGCAACGGGTAGCACCGAAATTAGTCCCAACACACGTCCCGATTTAAGGGTCACGAATCTCGAAGTGCCGACCGACGTTACCGCAGGCACTGCTGTTGCTGTTCGTTATACCGTCGCTAACCAAGGTGCAGCAGCCGCAGGCGGTCATTGGCAAGATCGGGTCTATTTATCGCAAGACGGTCTTCTCAGTGCCGATGATTTACTGGTCGGCTCCTTTGATAACGGCAGTGCCTTAGCGACCACCGAAAGTTATGCTAATACCAGCGCGCAAATTGATATTCCGATTCGTTATCGCGGCACGGCATATTTAATTGTCGTCGCTGATGGCAATAATACGGTTGATGAATATCAGAACGAAGCGAACAACACCCGTGCCGCCGCGATTACCATTAATTCGGTATTTTTTGCTGACTTGGTGATGAGTCAAGTGGTAGCACCTGATCAGGCCGTGCATGGCAGTACTATTGATGTCCGTTATACCGTCAGTAATCCGGGTGCCGCGCTCACGCGTGGGGCTTCTGATAATATCAATCAATGGGCGGATAGTATTTGGTTAGCACGCGACCCCCGTCGGCCAGGTGCCTATAAAGGCGATATCTTATTATCGACGGTCACTCACACCGGAAAATTAGCCAAAGACGAGAGTTATCAAGGGCAAACCAAAGTCACCATTCCCGATAACATCGTATCGGGTCAGTATTTCTTAACGGTATGGACAGACACCTATGATGTCATCCTTGAAGATACCTTAGCGACGCAAACCAATAGCGACGACCCGACCCAATTCGATAATAACAACTACAAAGCCCGTGCAATTAGCATTTTAGGCATCACACCGCCTGATTTAGTCGTGACGGCAGTATCAGGTACTGATATTGCCAGTGCCGAAGGTTTATACACCTTTAGCTATACCGTCAAGAATGAAGGCGATGAGCTAACAGGCAAATGGCAAGATCATATTTATCTCACCGATAACCCCGATTGGCAACAAGCGAGAGCGGTTTGGGATATTGGTGTCTCGAGCCAAGGCCGCACCTTAGCGAATGGGGAAAGTTACACGGTCACGCAAACCGTATCGTTAGCACCGTCAGTGACAGGCCGTTATTTAGTCGTGCGTACGGATATGGAACCGAACACCATCAAAGAATCGGACGACAACAATAACAGTAAAACAACGTCTACTCTTGTCACAGCACCCTCTGCTGATTTACAAGTCACGGCAGTGACGACGCCAACCCTGAGCTATTCAGGTGAAGAGGCGACCGTGAGCTGGACAGTGACTAACAAAGGTGCTGCCGTCTGGTCAGGTACTCAAACGTGGGAAGATCTGGTCATCATCAGCACCGACCCTGTGTTTTTAGGGCGGGGTACGGTGTTAGCCCGCGTTGAACATGCCAATGTCAGCGGTTTAGCTACGGATGAGAGTTATAGTGCATCCACGAAAATTAAACTGCCTGTCGGTGCCGATGGCACCTACTATGTTCATGTCATTACCGATGCTGATCATCGTGACAATGAACTCAAAGCCGCAGAGGATTCCACCAATAGCTCACGTATTCCCGATAACAATAATGGTGCGAAATACTACTTCAGTAACAGTGTCTATGAAGGACTACGCAACGATAATAATCTCGGTGCCAGTGCTATCAACATCACGTATCGGGAACCCGATTTACAGATAGATAATATTGTTGTCTCCAACTCACAACCCTCATCAGGCCAAGCCATCACCGTGACATGGACGGTGACCAACCGCGGTACGCGTGAAACACGCACCAACAATTGGTATGACGGGGTGTATTTATCCAGAGATGGTTCTTTAGATATCGGTGATTACCCTGCGGTAGAGAGTCGCACTGGAGCCCTGTCACTCTCCTTGTTAGATGTCAATCGTCAACCTCGTTTTCTCAACGTCGGGGAGTCATATACCCGTTCTGCCACTTTCCATTTACCCGAATCCATCAGTGGAAATTTTCAGTTATTGGTAAAAGCGGACACTGCGAATTTTACAGATGACCCTTCTGCGAATGTCAGTACCATTCGCTCTGGCTTAGCCAGTGTCTCAGGAGCGAATAGCAGCAGTGGTGCGGTCTTTGAATTTCAAAATGAAGGTAACAACCTCGCCAGTATCCCGTTAGCGATTACTTTGGCAACACCGCCCGATTTGCAGGTCAGCTCTGTGACCGTGCCTGATCATGTCTTGGCAGGCCAATCGTTTACTGTGGATTACACCGTGACCAACGCAGGCGGTGCGACGCCTTCAGACCAAACGGTATGGAATGATTTAGTCTATTTATCGCGCGATCGCTTCTTAGACTTGACCCAAGACCGTTATTTAGGCTATCAAACCCATAGCAATGGTTTAGCCGCAGGCACTCAATATTCCAATCGCTTGACGGTGACTGTACCGCGTGACCTCGATGGCGCATGGTACGTCTTTGTTATTAGCGACCCTGCGCGTCTGTTAGGTGTCAGCGATAATGGCAAGGTACGTGAGTTCGGCAATGAGCAAAACAATGCCACCACCAGTTTACAGCCAATTTTAATTGAAACGCCTCTCCCTGCCGATTTAGTGGTCAATCAAGTGATTGTCCCGGCCACAGGACAGGTCGGTGATGAGATACAAATCCACTACACCATCAACAATGACAGCGATAATACCGCTTATGGTCGTTGGACCGATGCGGTGTATTTGTCGAGCAACAACCAATGGGATTTAGGTGATATTCTGCTCGGTAAAGTCGAGCATGACGGTAATCTGCTTGGTCACAGTACCTATACAGGTACTTTAACAACCACCTTGCCGCCACTAAAAGATGGTAACTGGCGTATTGTCGTTCGTCCTGATATTTACAACGATGTTTTTGAAGGGCAAATCCGTTATACCGAAACAGGACTTAATTTACCCGTCGGTGAAGCCAATAACCGTTCAGCCTCAGGCAGTACCTTAGCGATCACTGTCCCGACCTTAGCGATAGCCAATCCAGTCACGACAACGCTGAAAGAAGGACAAGTCCGTCTGTATAAAGTCAGTGTCGCCGCAGGGGAAACCTTACGGGTATTAATGGACTCCACCGCGACGAATGGGGCAAACGAAGTCTTTATTCGTTATGGCGATATTCCGACAGGCTATGCCTATGATGCCGCTTATGACAACCCTGTCGCTGTCGATCAGCAAGCGGTGATTCCGAGTACGAAAGCGGGCGATTATTATGTCTTAGTGCGGGCGCGTGCAGGTTCCAGTCTTGCGACACCTGTCACCCTCCGTGCGGATTTACTGCCCTTAGCCATTACCCGAGTCACGCCCGATCAAGGTGGTGTCGGTGATGATGACCATCGCTGGGTTACCTTAGATATTTATGGTGCGCGCTTTAAAGCAGGGGCCTTGGTCAAACTATCCCGCTTAGGCGTGTTTGAAGCCGAGCCGAGTCGTTGGCAAGTCATTGATGCAACTCATATTCGCGCCGTCTTTGATTTACGTCAATTCCCCTTAGGCTTATACGATTTAACGGTCATTAATCCTGATGGCCAACGCGTCAGTGATGCCACCCGTTATCTGGTCGAACGTGGTATTGAAGCCGATGTCACTATCGGTGTTGGCGGAGCACGTTCCTTAACGCCAGGTGAAAACGGCACTTATAGCGTTTCTTTACAAAGCTTGACCAACGTCGATACGCCCTATGTGCGTTTTGATATTGGCGTGCCTGAAATGGGCTTTAATCAAGATGTGCTTGGCGGATTAAATCTGCCCTATATGGTCATCGGCACCAATATTGGCGGTCAACCTGATGGCCGTAGCATCGATAGTGCAGGTAATACCCAGCAATATGGTGCAACACCCACAGGCGGTATTCGCACCGACATTGCTTGGGCACAATTGGATGGCGTACAAAACACCCAAGGGGTCAATTTAGCACCGGGTTATGCCTTTGATGTCCCTGCGGGCGGTTTAGTCGGCATGTCCTTTAGCGTGCAAACCTATCCAGGTTTAGCGGAATGGCTCAATTACGATTTTGATGGCTTACGTCAGAAGTTATACGCGGTTCGCCCTGATTGGAAAGCCTCAGGCTTTTTAGATGGTGGTGTCAATGACCTCAATAAAATCCAACAAGGATTGGCCTACCGTTTTCTCTCCAAAGATCCCGATATTCACAATCTCTCGAAAACAGAAAGCTTAGCCTTACCGTTCCGTTTTAATGTCACAGGTGCCGTCACGCCGTTGACGCGTGCCGAATTTGTCAGCGAACAAAGTGCTTATGCACATCAATTACGCACGGCGATTTTAGCCGATACTACCGCTCCGACAGCCTTGTCAGTGCTAGCGGCAGATGAGAGTCAATGGGTGAACGGTTGGTTAGCCGCGTTGGAAGCCGCAGGATTATTACGTCCAGTCGATGAAGCCCCACCGATTCGTCTGGATGCCAAAGTCGTCAGCTTAAATGCGACACTGGCGACAGGGATCTTATTAGCCAAAGGCGGTGAGTCTTACCAAACTAAAGCCGATATTCTTGCCTTCTTCAATCAAGTTCAACGCTGGTACGGTGATACCGCACGTTTTAGTAGCGACCCGATGGCGACTAAAGCACCGATTGATTATTATGAAACCCGTCAAAGTGACGGTTTAGATGCGGCTATTGTCTATAGCCCTGTCCCCGTGATGGCCAATGCTGACGATTATAATGCCCACGCCAGCCAAGAAACCCATTTCTTAAACTTTAATGTTTTTACAGGCGATAAAGCGGAGCTGGAGTATTTACGCCATATCGGGGTTTTAGACCAAGACTTTAAACCCGTGAATGCTCAAGCGTTAGCCCTAACCCAGTATTTACAACAAGCGGCACAACAACAATCCGCAGCCAATGCCGTCATTAGCGTGAGGGGTCCGCAAGCAGCCCCTGCGGCCGATGGTCAATCCTATGTGCCTACTGATGTCGCCTTACCCTACACATTATCTTTAAGCAACACCAGTACAAACGCCCTCGGACAAATTCGTGTTGTTACCCAACTGGATGCGGCATTAGATGCCCGTACCTTACGGTTGGGGGATTTAAAGCTGGGCGATATCAATGTCCATTTACCGACTAACAACGCTAACTTCCAAGGCGACTTTGATTTTAGTGCCAGCAAAGGGTTTATCTTACGCCTCAGTGCGGGTATTGATGTCGCGACGCGCACGGCAACGTGGTTATTACAAGCCATTGATCCTGATTCAGGCGAAGTCCTGCATGATGCCTTACGCGGTTTATTAGCACCGAGCAGTTCAGCTGGTGCTGGAAGTCAAGCCACACAAGGCTTTGTCAGTTATAGCGTGCAAGCCTTAGCGACAGCTACTTCAGGCGCAACGATTAGCACCCAAGCGCGTGTGTTGATGGATGAAATGCCTGCCATTGACAGCAATATCCATACCGTCAGTTTAGATGCCCAAGCACCGACCACCAACTTAGCGGTCACTGCGCTCGGCAATAACAACGAAGGTAAGCCTAACTTTAATGTCAGCTGGCAAGCGACTGATGATGCCAGTGGTATCAAATCGGTGACCGTCTATGTCGCTGAAAATGGCGGTGATTTTAAAATTTGGTTACGCCAGGTCAGTGCAGACCGCACGCAAGCGGTATTTGTCGGTGAAGCAGGCAAAAGCTATGAGTTTTTAGCCGTTGCCACGGATAATGCGGGGAATCGTGAAGCAGCATCGGTGGTCAATGCGGTATTACCTGATGATGGCAGTCGTCAAGCGGCACTCGACGCTTTAGGGGTCACGCAATCCGTAGAACAAAGTACAGCAACGCCTTTAGCCCCAGCGGATCGTACTTATGCCAATAACGCCTTGTTCCAACAAGCGACGCAACAACTGGCAGGTCAAGTCTCTAGCAGTCAACAAGGCGATTTACGCACGGTATTAGCCCCGTTTACCTTACGCGGCTTTGCCGACGGTTTTGCCATGAGTGCAGCGGATATCGGTGCCGTGGCCATGGTCGAATTAGCGGATCATCGGATCTTGGTCAGTGGGGGTACGCAGCGTAATGCGGTGTATCGTTATGACGCTAAAGGCGGGCACAGTGTCACGCCGTTGTTTGAACTCGATAGCCCGATTGTCGATATGGCCGTTGATAGCCTGAACCAGTTATGGGTGATGACAGGTAACGAGTTATTACAAGTCGATAGTGAATCAGGCTCCATTTTACGCCGCCTCAGTGGCCCTCATGGTGAGCCTTTAACCCATGCTTTAGCCATTCAATCGAGTACAGGAGATATTTATGTTTCTTCAGGCAGTGGTATCGAAATATTCCATAGCCGTGAAATCGATGTGAATAAACAGTGGACACACTTTAGCAACCAACGGGTTGGTGATTTAGCCTTTGGCAACGATGGTCGTTTATGGGCGGTGGTTTGGAGTGGCAGTGACATTAGTGCGGCTAATCCCAATGCGACGACTGATATTGTCAGCTTTAACTTAACTGGCCGAGACAAAGGCCGTGCGGAGTTGGAATATCGGCTCTCAGGGGTGATTGATAGTATTAGCTTTGGGCAAACAGGCTCGGCTTTAGACGGTGTATTAGTCGCCTCCAGTCAATTTGCACAGCGACCTGTCACTGACAGCACCAGCAACACAATGCCGCATCAGTCGTCAGTGTGGATGATTGAATTACAATCGAAACGGGTATTACAAGTTGCCAGCGGGGGTACTCGCGGTGAAAGTATCCTCACCACGGCAGATGGCCGTATGTTAGTGGCTCAGAGCCAGCATGTCGATGAGATTGCGCCTGCGCATGCACCGAAAGTGATGGCAGTGAGCATCGCTGATGGTAGTGTCATCGCTTTACCGTTATCAGGCTTAGCGGTGACTTTTGATCAAGATATGTGGACAGGCGAAAATGGTGCTGACTTAAGTGCACGTCAAGAAGATTTACATTCAGTACTGAACCGTTATAACTACCGTTTAGTAGGCTTAGGTGTTAATCAAGGCCAACAACGAGAGGTGAAAGAGGTTCATTGGGATGCGGCTAGTCGCAGTGCGATTTTAGATATTAGCGATTTAACTGCAGGACAATGGCAACTTGAATTATCGTCGGGATTACACAGTGAGCAAGGTTTAGCGATTAAAAACGTCTATACCACCAGTTTCACGGCTGTGGCGGATATGAGCCAACAGTTATCCTTACGTTTTGTCAACACCCGTGCTGATCGTGCTACAGGTAGCATCAGTTATGATGTTGATGTTACCAATATCGGCCTAGATGATATTCGTGGTCCCTTAACTTTATTACTCAATCCGCAAACCGCTTTTGGGGGAGCCGTTGAGGGTGCTGTGATTGGCTCAGGTTTACAAGAAGGCTTATGGTTATTAGATTTAAGTACGGGTTTACAAGCCTTTGGTAATACATTACCCGTTGGTGCAACCTTAGCCAGTCAAACCGTGACTTTACGCCCTTTAAGCGCGGTATCACCTGCCTTAGTGCAGTTAATTAAAGCGGACATGGGGTATCAGCTCTATGCCTTACCGCAAGCCAATATTCCACCTAGCTTAGGTGTGCCATTGGACATCACACAAATTGACCCAGAGCTATTAGTGGATTTTAGCGAAGATGAACTCACAGAATTAGCCAATACCGTGGACTTAGACAGCAGTAGCTTAAAAGACGCGACTGTAGGTCAAACATGGACACAAGCCTTAACGGCGATTGATAGCGACGGTACCTTATTACACTGGCAGTTATTATCCGCTCCAGCAGGCGTGAGCTTAGTACCTGTCTCAGGCTATACCAGTCATGAGGACGGCTATTATTTCCAAGCACAGCTGCACTGGACACCTACCGAGCAAGCCGATGCTGAAACAGAGATTGTGGTTCGTATTACTGACAGTCGTGGTGGCACCGAAACTAAACGTTTTACCGTCAATTTGTTGGGTGGTAATCACGCACCGAGCATTGATTTTATCCGTGAAATTAATCTTATTGAGGGTCAAACCCTACGTCAAACCATTGCGGCCAGTGACCTTGATAGCGATTATTTGACCTTTAATGTTGAAAATTTACCTGCAGGTGCCGTCTTTGATGCGCAAAGTAAACAGTTAATCTGGACTCCTGATTATAATCAAGCAGGTCAATATCACATCACCTTAGTAGTGACTGATGGCGTGAAAACCGTTCGTCAAACATTGGATATTGTAGTCGATCAAGCCAGTGTCAAACCCTTCTTTGCCGACGTGCCTGCGCAGTATTTACAAGAAGGCCAAGCTTATAGCTTATTGTTACAAGGCACGATGCAAGGCGCCGAGCAGATTAATGCTCATACTTGGCGACAAGCAGATGGTACTGTCATTGAATTAGAGTTTTATGCCTCATGGTTACCTTCTGGCGCGCAACTCAATAAAGAAACGGGGCAATTGACGTGGACTCCAGGTTTTGCCCAGCATGGCGAGTTTGTCGTACCCATCACGTTATTAGCCAAGCAAACCATCCCTAATCATCCACGAGTCATCACTACCACCTTAAAACGTGAAGTGGTCTTTCATGTTGCTAATGCGAATGCTGCGCCACAATTTGCCGATGATTTAGGCCAAGCATGGCAAAGTTTTGAAGGTCAGCCACTACGATTAAGTGTGTTTGCCATTGATGCGGATAATCCCGAATTTGCACCCAAAATCCGTCTAGCACCCAATTCGACCGCCACAAGTGAGGATGAATTCCCCGCAACCGTTTCTTATCAAGTGACAGGTTTACCGACAGGTGCGGTGTTTGATAGTGAGACCTTAGAAATCATTTGGACACCCACTTACGTCCAAGCAGGGACTTATTATATTAATGTTAGAGCGACTGATGATGGTGATGGCACAGGTGTACCTGCTTCCAGTAGTATCACCATTCCTATCGTGATTAATAATGCCAACCGCGCGCCTGATATTGGCGATCTTAGCAATGTGATCTTAAATAAGGGCAGTGTGGTTGAAATCCCTGTCAATATCACCGATCTTGATGGTAATCCTATTCAAATCCGTGTTAATGGCTTACCGCGTTTTGCCACCTACACCCAAAATCCGTCTGCCAATGGCCAAGCGACAGGCGTAATCCGTTTTAGCCCCAGTGAAGGCGACCGTGGTGATTACACCATTACTGTCATTGCCCAAGACAATGGTGATGGTGATATTAACCAAGTGTTAATTAACAGCAAAACCTTTGTTGTGACGGTTAACAGTACAACGGAAGCCCCTGTCATTTACGCACCTTATCAAGTTGCCGCCGTAGTCGGCCAACCTGTTTCGATTGCCATTGATGTACGTGATGCGGATCAAGATGCCTTAACATGGCATATTGATGGCTTGCCTATTGATGCTAATTTGGTCACTTTAAATCAGTATGGCCAAGCTGTGATTACATGGACGCCTACGATTAATGATTTAGGCAGCCATGATCTGGATATTGCGGTGACCGACAGCGGTTTACCACCCGCTAATGCAGGTTATACACTTCCAATTAATCCCATACTAAACACGACACATCACAACTTACGAATTGTTGTTCGTGAGCAAAATACAGCACCTGTGTTATTAGCGATCACCGCTAATAATAACCCCGTTGATAGCAATAGCAACCATGTAGCCATTAACGCTTTAGAGGGCCAAGCTTTAACGCTTGATCTCTTTGCCCAAGATGGTGACAGTGATCTCGTGACATGGCAAGTCACAGGTTTACCGACAGGCATGCGTGTGGTCAATGGCACCAATAACCGTATGCAATTAGTCTGGTTAGCTGACTATACGGCGGCTCAAAACAGCAACGCTAATCAAGCAGGTTTATGGCAAGTGCAAGTGACGGGTAGTGATGGAGTGAATACATTTACCCGCACCTTGAATATTCAAGTCACTAATGTTAATCAAACACCTCGTATTTTATCCACACCATTACAACTGATTCAGGAAGGGGAAACCTTAGCGTTTACTTTGCAAGGTGTTGATGCCGACAATCAAGCCACCAAAATCTCATTACTGCGTGATGCGAATATTCCACAAGGCGTATTCTTTGATGCCAGCAGTGGCTATTTTGAATGGACACCCAGCTTAGAGACCGTCAATAATGCCTTGAGCCAACAACAAGCGTATGTATTTTATTTCACGATTAGTGATGGTGAGAATACTAGCACCCAATCGGTGCAAGTTCGTGTCTTAGATAGTAACCGTGCGCCAACATTAAATGTCCGTCAACATGCAACAGTTGTGAATCAAGCCTTTAGCTTACCTGTGGTGTTTGGCCTCAACAACCAGAACGCGTTAAGTGTCACAGATGTGGATGGTGCAACTCAGACTGAACAACTACAAGTCAGCTTTACCACGCTACCCGAAGGGGCGAGCTATGATGTCCAGAGCAAACAACTGCTATGGACTCCGCATGCAGGTCAAATAGGTGATCATTTTATAACGGCACAAGTGAGTGACGGTATTATCACGCAACAAGTGATTTTCACCGTGCGCGTCTTGGCTGATGCCTTAGAGCAGGTTCCCAGTATCAGTGTCATCAATACGCCTAGCCTCCCAGTACTGCCAGAACAAACGGTGGTCACTACCGTCCGTGCAGACTCATGGAGTGGCATTGCCTCTGTCCGTGTTGAACAATATCTGGCAGATAGCCAAACATGGCAACAGATCAACGTCGATAGTGCAGGGCGTATCAAGCTCACCCCTCATACACCAGGGCTGATGCAATTACGTGTGACGGCCACTGATTTAGATGGTTTTAGTCACAGTATTAACCATACCATTTACGTCAAAGAACCCAGTGACAAGCAAGCGCCGCAATTGGCATGGCCAAGTGAATGGGTCAACCAAGCCACGATCAGTCTCAGTCAATTACAAGCAATTGAGGCTATCATTCATGAGCAACAACTTTTAGGCTGGCAATTAAGTTTAGCGCCGAGTAACGTCAACAGTACCGATCAAGGTGTTGTGTTAGCCAAACAAAGCCTAACAGGCGAAGCGGTGAATGATCTGATTCATTTGACCGAGCTTGATCCACGTGACTGGTCAAACGGTATTTACACCCTCGTCTTACGCGCATGGGATGTCGCAGGTCGTCAGCAAGAAATTCGTCAACAGGTGATCATTAACAGTGTGACTAAAGCGCCTGCCCAAGCACAGGTACGAGATGGTCAATTTAATTTAGGAGGCCATCAATTTGACGTAGTGCGTGAATTAAGCGCACATCCACAACAAGACCAAGCCTTTGCCAATTGGCAGTTGGCGGGTTTAGACACCGCATTAAGTCATGACCAACAAGCTAAAATCACCAGTGATGGTCAACAAACAGGTTGGCGTTCAAATGCAAATGTCTGGTTAGAGTTACCACGTTTACAACAGGGAGCAATCACCGCGGCACAATTTACCCTGAGCTTAACCACAAAAGTCATGGGCAATGAAGCCAATGCGCCTGTGTATTATCAGCCTATCTTTACCAGCAACGTCGCAGGTTGGCAGTTAATCGCACAAAACGCGGATGATGAAGCGACGCAAAGCAGTGCTCTCTTATTACAGCGTCAAGGCAATGTCTTATATCACACTCAAGGCGAATTAGCGGGTTTACCATGGACGCCACACCGTTTTGTGTTGATTGGGCCAGATAATACGCGTTATCAATTGGATGCTGAGGGTCATATCACGGCCGTAGAATTTACCGATGGCGTACAGTGGTTAATCAGCGATGCAGGTATTGCCGTAGTTGGTAGCACACAACGACTCGATTTTATCCGTGATGGCAAACAACGCCTAGATAAAGTCAGCGATGGTCAGCAAACATGGCGTTATGTGTACGATAAACAAGAGCACCTTGCCTTAGTTCGTCAATTGGGTACGGATAGCCTTGGTACACCGTATGCCTATGACGGTGAACAATTACGTCAATTAGACTTAACTGCTAATTTAGGTGCCATGGCGAATTGGCCACAAACAGGCCAATGGCAAGGCACACTCAGTGACACGCCTGTGGTATTGGGTTTATTTATTCGTGATAGCGAATTAGCCTCTGCCGCAAAAGTGGCAGGTAGCCAAGGCAAAGTAGTGATTGCGGTTGACAGTGACAGCAGCAGCCAGTTACAGCTCTTAGGTGGCAGTATCATCGGTAGCTTTAATACAGCTCAAGGTAAAACCACGCTGATTCAAATCAGCAGTGCAGGCTTAAAACATGTATTAGTGACTGGTCAAGGCGCAGGACAAATCCGTGTCCGTATCGCAGGGGATCTCAATCAGGATAGCCGTGTCGATGCCTTAGATTTAGCTCAAGCCACTGACGCACAAAACCGTCAACAAGTACAAGCCAATTTAGGCTTACGCGCCAATTTAGCACCTGTTGCAGACGTGCCTACCACCTTAAAAACTCACGTAGAACTGACAGCACAACAAAGTCTGGCACAAACCGCCAAAGACTGGGAAGGAGATGCCATCTTCTGGCGGGTATTAAGCAGCACCCATGGTCAAGCACAACTCAGTGCCGATGGCCAAACAGTATTGTTTAGCCCAGAAGCCAACTTTACAGGTCAAGCAACGATCAGTTTACAAGCTGACGATGGTTTTAGTCTCAGTCAACCTATTGTTCTGAGCGTTAATGTCAGCCATGCAAAGTTACAAGTGATTCATATTGAACGCATTAATGTGCTTAAAAATGGCCAAACCGCGGCTTTAAAAATCACAGGTGATTTTGAAGATGAAAAAGGCGTGTTATTACCTGCTAGTTATGTGCAGTTAAACAGTAGTAATAATGCTGTGTTGCAAGTATTTAGCAATGGCCAAGTACGTGCATTAAGTGAAGGCATCGCCATTGTGCAGGCGCAAGCGCGTGGTATTGAAGGGATTAATGCCTTAACAGTGGATATTGAAGGCTTTGAACCCGATACCGATGAAGAAGGCTTTGAAGTGGATGTCTATCCACGTGCCATTACTTTATCTTTATTAGGTCAACGTCAATTAAAGGTAAAATCAGCCGAAGGCGAAAATATCGCTAACCATAGCTCAGGTGTGCGTTATTTTATCAGTAGTACCGAGATTGCTGAGGTCAGTGCGGATGGCTTGATTATTGCCAAACAAACAGGTGTTGCTAAGTTAAGCGTGGTCTATGGCGGTTCGCAATACGATTTAACCTTAAATGTGCAAGCACCTGTGTTAGGCCGTGCAACCATTACCGAAGGTTCTGGTGTTGTGGTGCAAGACACGGTGGTGGGGCATCAGTTGATGGTGGCGCCGAATGCTTTGCCTGCGGGAACTCAGGTGTCGATTGGCGCAAAAGATATTGCCGATGTCGGTATTCCTTTGCCAGCACCCGGTGTTTTAATGCCTGTAGCTGCCTTTACTTTAGATACTTCTAACATAGAAAGTACAGTACCCCTGCAATTAGCCATTAAATTAAATCCCGCCTTTAATCCACAAACGGGTCAAAGCAGTATGTTGGCTGCGGGTACAGAAGTCATGTTCTGGCAAAAAGGCACCATCTTAGATGAGAATGGTGTTGAACATGATACTTGGTGGATATTAGATAATGGTTTTGTTGGGGCAGATGGGGTTGCTCGCACGGCTAGCCCACCGTATGCAGGCTCTGTTAAAGGTGCGGGAGATATTTTCTTAGTGACAGGCAAAGTGGTACCAGATACATCTACAGGTGAAGTCAAAGTTAACGCCTTGATAATAGATCAATCGGTATTTTGGGAACGGCAAATGATGATTGCCATGGTACCTAAGAGTACTATTGGGGGGGTGATGACCACTGCAAGTGTTATGGCGGTATTTGCTACCTCTGGGCTACCGATAGCCAAAATGGACTATACCTTAGCAGGAACCTATATAACCCTGATTCCTAATGATAGCTTGGACTTAGATAATCTAACGTTAACCATTCCACCCAGCCCTTACACTGAGGGTTTAAGTGCGAATACGGCAGAATTAGATTATGACCCTGAGCCATTGTTGGATGAAACACCACCTGAACCTTCGAGCAACAATTCTGCAGCTAACAGTAATAACACCATAGAAATCACAGATGAAAACGGTAATAAAATCTTCATCTATAAAGGCTCCTTTGCTGATTATTCCATTCAACCGAATATCAGTATTCATGCTAAGCCCCTAAGCAGCTTTGCGACAAGTTTACCCCCAACGCAATATTTCCCTGCTTTAGCGGCTGTGGATATTAGCTTTGAAAATAAAACGTCTACACTTCCTGTACGTCTAGGCGTTAAGTTACCTAACGTGATGAACCCCAGTACAGGGCTATTAACGCCCGCTACTGACGGAACAGAAGTCCTCTTTTGGCGACGTGGCAAAATTACCGATACCCATGGTGAAATTCACGAAACGTGGTGGTTATTAGATATAGGAAGTGTCAAAGACGGTTTAGCCTATTCGGCACAACTGCCTTATCCCGGCATTTTTAATGGCGGATCTGTATTAGTGACAGGTACTACTATCAGTAATTTAGAGAACCCAAATCAACAGGTAGAAGTATCTGGTATTGATAATAAGACCACCGTTTTCTGGAGTAAAACTTTAGAAGTTGCCATGTATGCTAATACACAAATGCCATTTAGTGTCGTCAATGTTTTAGTGGATACGCTTCAAGGTGCAAAAGCCTTAAGTTATGGTGCAGAAGGCATTAGCGAGCAACAAATTACTCAAAGCAATTTAAATGCACAACAATCCACATTAAACGTACCCTCAATCATTGATGAAAATAGTGGGTCTAAGCCCGTTATTACGTTATTGGATTTTGATCCTGAAACACGCAAACTGACTTTAACAGGCACTAACTTTCTACCCCCTCAAGGCAATGCGAATAGCTTCGAGATGAAAGTGTGGTTTGATCCGCGAGGTGATCAAATTGATGAGCCTACGTCGGTAGGAACGGCACCAGACCGTGGTTTGATTTGGCAAGCTTTAACACCCACTTCAGTGAGTGCAACTACAATAGAAGTCACGGTGCCAGTCGGTGTTGCTTTATCACAGCATTATGTCTATGTCGAACGTCGTGCCAAGATTCCCAAAAATGGCACCATTAAAACGTCTGAGTCTTATGTGACGAGTCAAATGGCTGCCACGTGGTCAATAGAACCCTACAAAAATACCTTAACGTTACGCCGAAATGGAATCGATATTTTTAAAGGAGGGAGTGCTGCTAATCAATTTTCGTTTGTACGCAGTGTGACTGTCGATGAGAATGAGCAATCTTTAGATCTACGTGGTTCGCGAACGAATAGTATTGTCTTTAACAATGAAGGGACCTTAGCCTTTATTTCGGGGTTTAATGGCAAAATTTATGTATTTGATACCAGCTCACAAAGTATAGTTCATACCATCCAATTAAATGGTGGGGGTGCTAATATTTCCAGTATGGCTATTTCAGGGGCATGGCTATATGTCACGGAAGGTGGATCTAGTACTAGTAATAGTAGCAAAGGCGCATCTAGTAATAGTAATAATAGCGGGCGATTAATCAGAGTATTAATTGAGCCGACCTCGGAAAAAGAAGAATATTTTAAAATTCAGCAGCAGATCAAAACATCAGGCATGAGCACGCCGTTTGGTTTTGGGGCTATGGCGATTAATTCTAATCGTTATTTAGCTCTCACCGCGATGAAAAACAACCTACAAATTAACTTTGCTTATACAGGGCAGGTCACTCCTCAAGGAAATGTTTACATTATTGATCTAATAGCATCAATAATAAAGGTGAAATTACTGATCCATGGGTCACCTTAGATGCCTCTAATTTACCTGCAAATAAAGGCAAAGCCCCCCAGTATGTGACCTCAGGTTATGGTGTAGGTGAGTTCTTAGTGTCTAATGCCGCGGATATCAACTCAGGAGCGATGACAGCTAAAGTCGAATTAACTGAAGAAGATAGCGCAACGGGGACTGTGGCAGGAAAACTCACAGGTAACGTGACTACTAACAGAATCTCAATGTTACCGAGTAAGTCTGACCCTAAATGGATAAAAAAATTCATGCTGCAAAATTTGCAGCGCGCCTCTGATACCATTATTACCGAGTATGATGGAAAAGTTTACGCACTCGTCGCCGACAATTTCTCATATAACAATGAACTTAGTGTGATGAGTGAGTACGATCTAACCCCCCATCAGATGGGGGGTAAAATCGGGGTTATTGAAGACCCATTTGGTTATGATGGTGAGCCGAGATATTTAGGAGCAACCACGCCGATTACAGGCGGTATGATTACTCATTTAAGCCTATCTCGTAGTGGACAACTAGATGCTGCGGTCATCATGGATGAACCAATAGGCGATAATAAATGGATTATTAATAAACCTTTGTTTGTCTGGAACGCAGCAGCCTTAATTGAGGCGGCGATTCAACACAAGGGAACAAAGCTATCCCGTCCTTTTGATCGAAACTTTCCTACAGAATATAACCGTAATGGTACGCTTATTCCAGAAGTTGTGCCCAGTCGTTTTAATGATTCTGTGGCAGGTCAGCCACTACGTTGGGTATACGATGTCGAAAATTTCCTTGGTAATAATGAAATTATCAAATTAGAAGTTACGACTATTACTAAGGAGCCTAAGCTTAACTCTAGTCTTGATGAGGAAAAGCCTCTCCTGCCTCCTAAAAAACTTGATCCACTACCCGTGCCAGCTCCTACACCAGCACCCACACCAGCACCTATACCAACAACACCGCCAGGAACGGTGCCAGCTCCTATTCCTGCAACGCCTGAACAGATTGATCAACTTGGGGTTGATGATACTTTCTTGATTCGTGCTGGTGCACAGTCAGTATTCTTTTGGAATCAAAATTATGCTGCATTAAAAAGTATCTTAGGTTATGACGTTAAAGAACAACAGAATGCGATGAAGGAGGCACAAGAAATACTAGGAACATTGAAATATGATGTTGCTCAGGATGAATATATTGGCCAAGCAGCAGCTTATAGTTTAGAAGCTATCGAAACAGCAGGGGTTGGATATTTTGAATGGCAAACTAGAGCTGTACAAGGTGCAATGATGATTGCATCTATGGGTAAGGAGTTATCTAAACTCAGTATGTCAGAGATGGGAATTAATCTAACTCAAACAACAGATAGTGTTATGAACTCTATGGCATTAAGTACGGAATCCTTAGAAGCTATGTTCAAGGCTTATAAAGAAGGTGCAACGTGGGAAACGATACTGACTATGTCAGGTTCAAAAATGCTAGAAGGTTCACCTGTGGCAGGAGGGATTTTTTCCGAGGAAGAATTACAAAGTGTTGCTAATTTGGATGATAAAGGCGGCTTAATTGCCTCAATGTTAGGTGGATTTATTACTCAGCGTCAAGCAATGACTGCTATGGCGGCTGCTAAAAAGGCAGGAAAAGAATTAGTTAAAAAGACACCAATTGGTAAGGTTGTTAAGGCTGCTGTTGTTTTAGCCCCTGCGCTTAAAAAGCTTTATGATAAACTTGATCCATTTAATCAAAATCGTAAAACATCCCCTAGGGAAAACTCTCCTGGTGGTGGAACACAAACGCCATCAAAAGATAGTAAAGAAGGGCAAAATAACAAACTTCAACAGACTCCTAGTTTTAAAGGTACTGTATTGGAGAACAATCAGCAGACGAAGACTGAGTGGGGTACAACAAACTACCCTAATCAATCTTTAAGGTCAGCAGTTATCGAATCTTTAAGACAAGGTGCATTTGCAACTTGGGGAATTGGTCGGGATGAATATAACGCAACATTAGTAGAGGTTAAAGTATTAACGCTACTCGAAAAAAAATTTCTAGCATTAGGAAGTAATATTGAAGGTGTTAGTGTGAGGATAAAAGAAGGTCCTTTTATCGGCAAAGTGGCATTCATTATTAAGCAAAATGATGCATTTTTTATTACCCATAAATTTGCCACTCCTGCATCTGGAGAAGTTTTAGCTGCTTACGAATATAGCAAAGTGCCACACAAACAACAGAAGGTTAATGGTAAAACAGTCGTCGACAATGGAGAAAAGATTGTTATTCATTTAAATCAAAGTGCTGTTCAGAATTTCCATAAAGCTATGACAGCATTAGGAAATATAAACTATAAACTTAATGCGGTACGTAATACAGTTGCACATAAAAATGTATTAGCGCAAAAATTTTTAGTTGATACACTTGCAAATGTTAAACAAGATGCAATCGGATTTGGTGATACGATATTTAGGCAATATTTCGCCTCTCATGGTAAACAGAATGGGCTCAGCCCCGCTGTTATTCAGAACATGGGGGATAAACATGAAGAATTTGTTAAGGCAAAGCTAACAGGAGGTACAGATGAAACAACTGGACTAACATTCTTAGCCGAGAAGGATGTCAATGGCCACACATTGATAATGGATGACAATGTATTTTCTCAAGTTGAGTATTATGTTGGACGAATGGTTAATGGTCAATTTCAAAAAATTATGCCAGTTACTACCGAAAAGAAAAACAATACGAATGATGAAACCATAAAAGGCTATGGTAAATTTGATTTTCTTATTGTTCACAGAGATGACAGCACGCCAGAACCACAAACCATGTATATTGAAATTGTAGAGGCCAAATCTTCATCCTCTTTTAATAAGAAGATTGCAACAGACGGAAACTTTAATTTCTTTGATACACTAGCGCCGAACCAGAAAACACTGTACCCCGCGTTAATGAGTAACGATCCTAATATTGTAGTAAAAATAAAGACTAGTCAAGCTGATGTACTAGATCGATATATAAAGCAAGGGCTATGTGATAAGGATGGATATATCACGAAGTTTGCTAAAGAGAATAATAAAGTTATAATGCGGATGGAGACTCGGCATTATGAATACGACAATATCAAGGATAATATTCTTGCCAACTTCAAGAAGGATTTAATAGATTATCCTACCAAGCACTATGTAAGACAGGCTGATATATTAAGAGGAGCAAGTCCTGCTTTTAAAATCAAATTACTTATACAAAAAGGCATAACCTACATTCGTGTAGGTCAAATAGGGCTTGGTTTTTCGTCTATACTAACAGATGCTATACAACCGTTACTAGAACAAGCCCGCCAATACTGGCAGTCTTTAGGTGTCCCTGAATCAGCATTAGATGATATTGGCTTTAATATTGCTGATTTAGCTAATAACGAAGCATCCTATGTGCAAGACCGTCAAATAACCATCGATGCCGATGGCGCAGGTTGGGGCTGGTTTGTTGACCCAACACCAGAAGAAAGTAGTGAATTTAACTTTAACAGTACAGGTGACGAAGGCACAGCCCTTGCTGGTACAGAGGCCGCCAACAAACTTGACCTATTAAGCGTGTTAATCCACGAAATGGGACATATTTTAGGCTTGGCCGATAATGATATTCCTCAAGATGTGATGAATAGTTTTACCGCCACAGGCTTACGTCGTTTGCCTACTCTTGAAGATGTGCAACAAGTCTTAGACAACTTAGACGCTATGATTGATGGGGGTTTTACAGGCACACCATTAGCCACTTCTGGTATCACTCGTGTTGCTCCACCACAGCACATTATTTATCAAGCACCCGCATCGGCAAATAATAGCTTAGTCACGCTCATCGAAAATAATGGTGCATGGCAACAAATAGATGGCGTATTGTTTAATCAAAACACTGCCACCTTGCAGGAAAGCTTGTTAAAACAAAGCCGTTTAGGCCAAGTGTTTAAGGTTGGTGAAAACGATAACTTCCTCCAATTTACCGTTAAACGCCAATTAACCGATGCCAACAATGCACCAGATGATGCTTTTGAAGTGGCCTTACTCAATGCTAGCACAGGCCAAAGTGTCTTAGGTGCAACAGGGTTAAGCCATAATGATGCCGGACTGAATATTCAAGGCAGCGGTGTACAACAGATGGCTCAAGGCATTACTGTTACCACCAATGCCAATGGAAGCCAAACCTATTTAGTCGATTTACAAGGTGTTGCTGCTGGTACTCACTTAAACTTAGTGTTTGATTTAATTGGTTTTGGTGCAGCCGATAGTCAGGTCACCATCAGTGATGTCAAACTCATTAACTTACCGCAATTGGTTGATGATGCTGTTACAGTGAATGAAGATAATACGGTAACAATTACTGCGTTAAGTAACGACATTAACGCACAATTAGTTAGTTTTGTGCCTGTTTTAGTAGCCGCACCACAACATGGCCAAGTGCTAATTAATACAGACGGTACGTTTAGCTATACACCTAATGCTCACTATGCAGGTAACGATAGCTTTAGTTATATCTTGAGTGATGGTGTCAACCAAAGTAATGTGGCACAAGTGAATATTGTTGTGACACCTGTCAATGATGCGCCTGTGTCTGCGGCTCAATCTGTGATTGTTGATGAAGACAATACAGTTGTCATTAATCTTGTAGCCACTGACATTGACAGCATTAACCTCAGCAACGTGATTGTTGCCCAACCGCAACACGGCAGCTTAAACCTCAATGCCGATGGCACTTATAGCTATACCCCCACCGCTAACTTCAACGGCACAGATAGCTTTACTTATATAGTCAATGATGGTGAGTTAGACTCTGCCATTGCCACGGTGTCGATTACCGTTAATGCCGTGAACGATTTCCCCGTTGTGGCGAATTCACAACTCACTGTGCTAGAAGATGGTCGTTTAAGCCTCAACTTAGTCGGTCAGGGTAGTGATGTAGACGGTGATTCTTTAAGCCTTGTTAATGTCGGTCAACCGTTACACGGTCGTATTGAGCAAGATGCTAACGGCAATTACTTCTATGTACCCCATGCTGGTTACAATGGTACAGACAGCTTTAGCTTTACGGTAAGTGATGGAGTTGCGACTGCCACGGGTACAGCCACAGTTCAAATCGTTGCAGTGAATGATGCGCCTGTTTCAGCGGTTCAATCCGTCATCGTTGATGAAGATAACAGCGTCGTGATTAGCTTAGTAGCTACTGATATTGACAGTATTAACCTCAGCAAAGTGATTGTTGCCCAACCCCAACACGGCAGCTTAAGCCTCAATGTCGATGGCACTTATAGCTATACACCAACGGCTAACTTCAACGGCACAGATAGCTTCACTTATGTGGTCAATGATGGTGAATTAGACTCTGCCATTGCCACAGTGTCGATTACCGTTAATGCCGTGAACGATGTCCCCGTTGTGGCGAATGCACAACTCACTGTTTTAGAAGATGGCCGTTTAAGCCTCAACTTAGTCGGTCAGGGTAGTGATGTAGACGGTGATTCTTTAAGCCTTGTTAATGTCGGTCAACCGTTACACGGTCGTATCGAACAAGCCGCTAACGGCAATTACTTCTATGTGCCTAATGCTAATTACAATGGTACAGACAGCTTTAGCTTTACCATCAGTGATGGGATTGCCACAGCCACTGGTACAACAACCGTACAAGTTGTTGCAGTGAATGATGCTCCTCTGTCTGCAACTCAATCCGTCATCGTTGATGAAGATAACAGCGTCGTGATTAGCTTAGTGGCTACTGACATTGACAGCATTAACCTCAGCAAAGTGATTGTGACTCAACCGCAACACGGCAGCTTAAGTCTCAATGCCGACGGCACTTATAGCTATTCACCAACCGCTAACTTCAACGGCACTGATAGCTTTAGTTATGTCGTCAACGATGGTGAATTAGATTCTGTCATTGCCACAATTTCGATTAGCGTCAATGCCGTGAACGATGTCCCCGTTGTAGCGAATGTGCAGTTAACGGTATTAGAAGGCGGACGTTTAAGCCTAAACTTAGTGGCTCAAGGTAGTGATGTAGACGGAGATACTTTAAGCCTCGTCAATGTTTCTCAACCATTACACGGTCGTATTGAGCAAGATGCCAATGGCAACTACTTCTATATACCGAATGCTAATTACAATGGTGCAGACAGCTTTAGCTTTACGGTAAGTGATGGTATTGCTACAGCAACGGGTACAGCAACCGTTCAAGTTGTTGCCGTCAATGATGCACCTGTGTCTGCGACTCAATCAGTGGTTGTTGATGAAGACAATACCGTTGTCATTAACCTTGTAGCCACTGACATTGACAGCATTAACCTCAGCAAAGTGATTGTCGTTCAACCGCAACACGGCAGCTTAAGCCTCAATGCCGATGGCACTTATAGCTATACACCAACCGCTAACTTCAACGGCACGGATAGCTTTAGTTATGTCGTCAATGACGGCGAATTAGATTCAGCGATTGCGACCGTTTCAATTACTATCAATGCCATGAATGACACACCTGTTGTCGCGAATGCACAAATCACTGTGCTAGAAGATGGTCGTTTAAGCCTCAACTTAGTGGCTCAGGGTAGTGATGTCGATGGAGATACTTTAAGCCTCGTCAGTGTTTCTCAACCGTTACACGGTCGTATTGAGCAAGATGCTAACGGCAATTACTTCTATATACCGAATGCTGACTTCAACGGTACAGACAGCTTTAGCTTTACCATCAGCGATGGGATTGCGACTGCCACGGGTACAGCAACGGTTCAAATCGTTGCAGTGAATGATGCGCCTGTTTCTGCGGTTCAATCTATCGTGATTGATGAAGATAACAGCGTCGTAATTAGCTTAGTGGCTACGGATATTGACAGCATTAACCTCAGCAAAGTGATTGTCGCCCAACCGCAACACGGCAGTTTAAGTCTCAATGTCGATGGCACTTATAGCTATACACCAACCGCTAACTTCAACGGCACGGATAGCTTTACTTACATAGTCAATGACGGTGAATTAGATTCAGCGATTGCTACCGTTTCAATTACTATCAATGCCGTGAATGACACGCCTGTCGTGGCTAATGCGCAGTTAACGGTATTAGAAGACGGACGTTTAAGCATCAACTTAGTGGCTCAAGGTAGTGATGTAGACGCGGATACTTTAAGCCTTGTTAATGTGGGTCAACCGTTACAGGGTCGTATCGAACAAGATGCTAACGGCAATTACTTCTATATACCGAATGCTGACTTCAACGGTACAGACAGCTTTAGCTTTACCATCAGCGATGGGATTGCGACTGCCACGGGTACAGCTACAGTACAAGTTGTTGCCGTCAATGATGCGCCTGTTTCTGCGGCTCAATCTGTAGTAGTTAATGAAGACAATACTGTTGTTATTAATCTTGTAGCCAGTGACATTGACAGCATTAACCTCAGCAAAGTGATTGTCGCTCAACCCCAACATGGTAGCTTAAACCTCAATGTCAATGGCATTTATAGCTATACACCTATATCTAACTTCAACGGCACGGATAGCTTTAGTTATATAGTCAATGACGGTGAATTAGACTCAGCGATTGCGATGGTTTCTATTACGGTTAATGCCGTGAACGATGTACCCGTTGTGGCGAATGCACAACTCACTGCGCTAGAAGACGGTCGTTTAAGCCTCAACTTAGTGGCTCAAGGTAGTGATGTCGATGGGGATACTTTAAGCCTTGTCAGTGTTTCTCAACCCTTACACGGTCGTATTGAGCAAGATGCCAATGGCAACTACTTCTATATACCGAATGTTGACTTCAACGGTACAGACAGCTTTAGCTTTACGGTAAGTGACGGTATTGCTACGGCAACGGGTACAGCAACCGTTCAAGTTGTTGCCGTCAATGATGTGCCTGTTTCTGCGGTTCAATCTGTGGTCGTTGATGAAGATAATACAGTTGTCATTAACCTCGTAGCCACTGACATTGACAGCATTAACCTCAGCAAAGTGATTGTCGCTCAACCGCAACATGGCAGCTTAAACCTCAATGCCGATGGTACTTATAGCTATTCACCAACCGCTAACTTCAATGGCACGGATAGCTTTACTTATATAGTCAATGATGGTGAATTAGACTCTGCCATTGCCACGGTTTCGATTAGCATCAATGCTGTGAACGATGCCCCCGTTGTGGCGAATGCGCAATTAACTGTATTAGAAGACAGACGTTTAAGCATCAACTTAGTGGCTCAGGGTAGTGATGTAGACGGTGATTCTTTAAGCCTTGTTAATGTCGGTCAACCGTTACACGGTCGTATCGAACAAGATGCTAACGGCACTTACTTCTATGCACCTAATGCGAATTACAATGGTACAGACAGCTTTAGCTTTACGGTAAGTGACGGTATTGCTACGGCAACGGGTACAGCAACCGTTCAAGTTGTTGCTGTCAATGACGCGCCTGTTGTGAATAACTTAGTCGCCACCTTACAAGAAGATGGTCAATTGGTGATTGATTTAACGCGTGTGATTAGTGATGTATACGGAGATGTTTTAAGCTACAACATCAGCACTCCACAATATGGTAGCCTGACGCAATCAAATGACGGCATTTATGTCTATACACCAAATGCCAATGTCAACGGCACAGAACAACTCACTGTCACCGCCAGTGATGGTAAAGTCAGCAGTCAAGGCTTTATTCGTTTAACTATTACTGCTATTAATGATGCACCTATTGCCCAAGCAGACAATATCAGCACCCCACAAGGTCAAGCGGTGGTCATTAACGTGTTAACTAATGACAGTGATGTCGATAGTACCACACTAACCACACGTTTAGTCGGAAACGCACAACAAGGGACAGTGGTCAGAAATGCTAATGACACCTTTACCTATACGCCAAATGCTAGCTTTACAGGTGCCGATCACTTTAGTTATGTGGTCAATGATGGGCAATTAGACTCCAACATTGCCACTGTCACTATACAAGTGATTGCTAAACAAAACCGTGCTCCTATCGCTGTCGATGATTCTATCACCCTCAATGAAGATAACGCCGCTCGTTTTAATCCCTTGTTTAACGACAGCGATGCCGATGGTGATAACCTGATCTTCCACGTGTTAAGTCAACCTAGCAAAGGGCAAATTGTGGTGAATAGTGATAAAACCATCACTTATACCCCCAATGCTAACTACAGCGGTGACGATAGCTTTACCTATCAAGTCAATGATGGCCAAGCTAACTCTAATGTCGCAACAGTACGTTTACACATTACAGCCGTCGCTGATGCACCGATATTAACCCTTAACACTAATAACAACACCAACCCAACTCGTGAGTTATTCCGCACCAGTTGGGAAAGTGTTTCTGACAGAACCTATACCTCCACCTTAGTTGAACAAACCCAGCTCGAAGGTTGGACATTACTTACCAAACCCGATAATAGTCGTGGTGGTAGTAACGGTTTTGAAGTTTGGAGCACTGATGATCGTATGGCGGACAACCTAAACCGTCAACGGACTGTCACAGCGATGGCAGGTAACGGCAACAACTGGCTAGAGTTGAATAATGCTCGTAACGACATGGCGCAATCCTTAGGTATTCAACGTCAAGTCGATACCGTAGCAGGGGCAACCTACACCTTAAGTATGGATGTGGCAGGCCGTTTAGGTTATAGCAGCGACTACACTAAAATTGGCATTTATGTCGATGGGGTACGTATTGGGGGTGATGACAGTACCAGTGGTAATACTGCCCTTAACTGGCAAAGCAAACAATTTAGCTTTGTCGGTAATGGCCGCAAACAAACCATTCAAATCTTAGGTGAAGCCACCAAACAAGATGGCAATGGTCGTGGCATGATGATTGATGACATTGTGTTGACTGAACGTTTAGCCAACAACACAGGACTTGAAGATACTGCGATTAAGTTATCCGCTATTACCGCTCGTTTAAAAGATGAAGATGGTTCAGAAACCTTAACCCTCAGCATTGAAGCGATACCTGTCGGAGCAACGCTGACCGATGGTATTAACCGCTTTACTGCCACAACAACAAATCGCAGCATCAACATCACCACATGGAGTGTAAGCAACTTAAGCCTAACGCCCCCTAAAGACTTTAATGGCACGATTAACCTACAGATTAAAGCCACAGCCACCGAAAGAAGCAATGGCAGCACAGCAACCACAACGGAGACCTTAACGGTTAAAGTATTACCCGTGAATGATGCACCCATTGCTCAAAACGCGACATTTACTGTTCAAAAAAATGGCAATGTACGTATCGACTTTAGCCGTTTGGTGAGTGATGTCGATGGTGATGTATTAACGTTAATACCCAATTGCCCAAATCGTGGCACGTTAAGCAAAAACAGTGATGGTAGTTATACCTATACACCTCGTCGCAACTACACAGGCACAGATAGCTTTAGCTATACAGCTAATGATGGCACAAGCTGTGTACAAGCAACTATTAGCCTAATTGTGCAAAATAGAAATGACGATGATGACTGTTATCGTCAAAGCATTATTGTACAATCAGTCTATACCAATAACACACCTGCCAATACGCCAAGTTATGTTGTAGTGAATAGTAATGTCAATAATAACAATTGTTTAATCAATTGGGATGGTTGTGCGCCACAAGTGGGTATTAGCCTACAACCACAAGTGTTGACAAGCCAATATGAGGAGACTAATTTGGCGGTGTTGACGGGGTTGGTGGTGAAAAAGTGTTAACGACTTAAAAGCAAGGATGCTTTAACCAAATTCATAAATTTAGAGGAAAATAGGTATGGCTAATCGTCATGATGTGATTATTTGGGATGCGGATGTTTATGGAGCACCTGATGGCTTTACTGAATACACCTACAAAAAAGCCTATGCTTTGATAAAACAACCTGCCGAACCGAGTCAAAAACTACTCGCGTTTGCTCGTGATGTAGAAAAATATAGTACATCAAATGATGTACCTGCTGTGGTAGCTCGATATTTTGTTGGTTATGAGGACAATATAAAAGCCGAAGGCAAGGCTGCTTACTGTTTTAACCTGCCAGATTATAATTGGCAAAGTATTGTCAAAATTCTATTAAAAGAAGCTATTAAACATGGTTTAGCCTTATTTGATGAACAAATCATCTTAGTTTTATTACCTAATGGCACTATTCTGCCTGAAAATACTAGAAAAGCTTGGTTACAGATTTTAAATGCCACGAAACAAGAAAATACTTTTCCCGAAACATTAATTGACTTTTATAAACTACTCAAAACTCGCGCAAGTGCATTATTAGCCGAGCATGATTTTGTGTTAGAAACTGATAATTTTGTTGAAGAGGAAGATGAGTTTTATATTAACTATGTGCGACAAATCTCGTCAGGAAATCATAAAATTAGCTTCGGTGGAAAAGGAGGAGATAGCGATTTTAAACTGCATAGTTTTTTTGTAATAAATGAAAATAATCTCAAAAAAATAATAGATCAATCAGATTACCATCATCTTAAATCCTATAATAGGATTTCGTTAAATGTCGCTAATATTGTAAATCCAAAAAATAGTTGGTTTACAGTAAATAACTGGCAGAGTTATGAAGATTTTAAAAACACGATTAAAAAAACCTCATTAATATGGTCTGATACAGCGTTAGATATTAAAGGATTAGATTTATTACTAAATGGCGAGATAGATGGAAGAATTAGAAAACATATTGAACGGCCTTATGCTCTAATCGTTGCGCGCTTAGCTGATAATCCAAACTTTGAGCAACTAGCAAGTGACTTTATATCTCCAACTGAAAATATCTCATCAAAGTTAGTGCATTATCTTTATAATAATGTTGAGCCTTTGATTGGGATTTTCAAAGAAAAAGAGTTTACTAATGGTTTGGCAGATACACTTATCGAATTTTATCAAGTGTTTAGTGCACAAATTGGTGAGTTGTTAAAATCAAACGGTTTCAAAGCCACATATGAATTGCCGGTAAATTGTCTAGTTAATACTGACGAGTTTCATCTAGAGTTCACCCGAAAAACTCCAATCGGCCATCATAAGATTTTATTTGATTGTTATATTAAAAATAATGAATTTATTTTAATAAATAATTTCTTTCAGTTAAGTACAGAATATATATCCGCTATTATGGAAAAATCTGGGTTTGTTGCTTGGAACATAGGAGATGTCTTACTAAATATTTTACAGATATCCAACACTAATAGTGATTCATTTATCGTTACTAACAAACGAAGTTTTGAAACGTTTATACAGATAATAAAGGAGTCTGTGTTGAAATGGTCAAATACAGCAATAGATATTCAAGGTATTAATGAGTTATTAAATGGTGACGTTGATATTAGAGTAAAACAAGGAGTCCATCAGTTCGCTTATATGCCTTATGCATTGATTGCGGCACGTTTAGCCAATAATCCACAATTTGAAGAGCTAGCGATTAATTTAGCCCCCACCGAACATGATGCCAAAATTTGGCCTGCAAAAGAAAAAATCGACCCATTTATGGCATGGCCAAAGCTTGTTAAATACCTGCGTGCAGAAGAAAGTGCTATAGCACCTCTCATCAATACAAAACCGATGACCTCTACAAAAACCAAAGAGCTTCCATCAGCTATTAAAGAAGAGTTGAATACATACTTACAAGAAAATGAAGCCCTAAATTGGCCGCGTCAGTACACATTTACATTTTGGTTAATTCAGGATGATGATGAGTTGTTATGCTTTTTAACTGAACTCATCAATTGCATGGTGTTTGGAATATTGGACAAAGCAGAAGAAGCATGGCAAGAGGCCAATAACCCTGATGGTTTCGAAGAAGATGAAAATGCTGTATAT
>Ga0114982_1000018_pt1 | contig 73376 bp, 52 predicted proteins | sample Shrwel_input2_FT_FD_87183 | JGI IMG/M metagenome (GOLD analysis project Ga0114982, IMG submission 87183) | Subsurface microbial communities from deep shales in Ohio, USA - Utica-3 well 1 S input2 FT | ecosystem: Environmental > Aquatic > Deep subsurface > Shale gas/oil reservoir > Produced... | reverse complement strand
CTAATACCCCGGTGCCTTCATCGGCATAATGTTTCGGGTCGTCCGACGATGCAAAACGTTCAATAGTGACGCCAGGTACCCTTTGCAGCGCTTCGGTCACGGATTTATCCGGTAAGGCGCCAATATCGGTGGCGGTAATCACGTCTTTGACCGTGTCGGCATAACGTTTCACGTCCTGCGCCGACATGATGCTGCCACGAATGCCTTTGACCTCAATCACCTCAACTTGTGCGGTGTCGGTTTTATCAATGACACCGCTGTCATTTTGCGGCAAATCTTGTGCTGCTAACCAGGCGGGATGCAGGCCCAACAGTGCTGTAGAAATAGCCAGGGCAAGTCTGGCTCTTGGCATAGTGTGACGATGATCATGAGAGCTATGTGATTCAGGCATGGTTTAAGTCTCTGTTGTTTTTGTTGTCATTGCTCCAGCCGGCAGTGATGTTTTGCTGTTGCTGCAATAAAACTGGCGCTGCTGTTCCTGCTCAAAGCTTTCATTACCACCCAATATGCCAAGCCCTGATGTTACTTTGTACCACGAAATTTTTAAATTAAACATATTGTGGCGAAAAAAAATGCATTTGTGCGTGAATAAGCTAAAAGAGCAAGACGAATGCTATTGCTTTGTTTGTGAAAAAGTAACAAGTCTGTCTAGGTGCAACTGCAGCAAGCTGGTGCAATAGCAGTGGCAAGGGCTGTTGTTTCGCGGTCGCTATCTGGTCGGGCTGATACTGAAACCGGAGGACGTGATTGTTGGCGAGATGGGCTGCTCGGTGCTGGTTGCTGGTGGTTGAAAGAGAAAATAAAGCAGGGCTGAACAGAGTTCAGCCCTGCTGGGTACCTGAGTTTAAGGCCGGTTTTTTACATGCTGTTCCAGCCATTGCTGCTGTTCCCACAGCATATGCAAAATAGATTCGCGGGCACGGTAACCATGTTGCTCATGCGGTAGCATCACTAAGCGCGCCTGACCCCCCAAACCTGCCATCGCCGCATATAACCGCTGCGACTGGATAGGGAAAGTACCGGAATTATTATCTTCGGCACCGTGGATCATCAACAGCGGTTCGTTGATTTGATCGGCATAGTTAAACGGCGACATCTGTTGATACACCTGCTGCGCCTGCCAGAAGTTACGTTCTTCGCCTTGGAAACCAAAAGGCGTCAGACTGCGGTTATAAGCGCCGGAGCGGGCAATACCAGCGGCAAAGATATCGGAGTGCGCCAGCAGATTGGCCGTCATAAAAGCCCCATAAGAGTGGCCACCCACCGCGATCCGTTTCGGATCTGCAATCCCCATGCTGACCAGTTTATCCACCGCAGCTTGCGCACCGGCAATCAACTGACTGCGGAAGCTGTCATTTGGTAACTGGTCGGCAGTGCCGATAATCGGCATTTTTGCATCATCAAACACGGCAAAACCCTGCGCCAGATGCGGTAGAGGTCCCTGGAAGCTAATACGGTTAAATTGAAAGGGCGATTCTTTTAACTGACCGGCGGTGGCGGCATCTTTAAATTCGCGCGGATAAGCCCAGATCAGCACCGGCAGCGGGCCTTTACTGGCGTCATAATCGGCTGGCAAATAGAGATTGCCACTGAGTTCCACGCCATCATTGCGTTGATACTTCACCAGCTGTTTCTGCACTTTGGCAAAAGAGGGGGTTGGATGTGGGAAATCGGAGACTGCGGTGATACTGCCATCCACCCGATTCAGCCGTTGAAAGTTGGGTTGTACCGTCGGTGCTTCGCGCAGGATCAGCAATTGTTGCAGATCCTGATCCAGTACCGCGACTAAACGGTCATACCATTGATCGGCCGATTGCCATAACCGCTTGCTCTGGCCGGTCTGGAAGGAGTATTGATCTAAAAATGGCCGGTTGCCTTGGGGTGAGGCACCGGCGCCACTGAGTAAAATACTGTCGCCAGCGCGGATATCCAATACTTCTGTGCCGTAACGGCCTACTTTCAGCAGCGGCGTGCCCGGATCCTGGTAAGCATCATTGTAAGAGCGCAGTTTAAATAAGGTTTTACCAGTTGCAGGCTGCGCTGGCGAAAAACGGCTGATTTGCAGCATCCGATCAGCAAAACGCATTTCCACTGCCAAAGCTAACTGATCATTCCCCCAGTAAATACCCTGATAACGCATCTCCAGTGCCAGCAGTTGTTGTGGTGGCGCCGTGAATGGCGCGGCCCAACTGTAGACTTTGTCATGGATCTGTACTTTGGTGGCCATATCGCCGCCATCCTGCGCCTCAGCATAGACCACAGTTGCTGGCGCATCAGCGCGCCAACTATGCTCTCTGGGTCCGGTGATCACGGCATCAAAACCTTGGGGCAATTTGTCCTGTAGCGGAATTTTCGCTAGCTTTTTCAGCAACTTGCCGTTTAAGTCCCACACTTCAACACTGGTTGGAAAAGCATCATAAGGCACCTGATATGAAAACGGTTGTTGTAACTTTTTCACCAACAGCCATTGACCGTCCGGCGACAAGCTAAATCCGGTGAAGATGCCTGGTTGGCCCAGCAAGCGGCCACTGCTGGTCTTATCCGCTGTGATTGGCACTAACTGCAGTTGGGCTGTGGTATAGCGGCTAAAACTTGCTTCGTCGGCGCTGTTTTGCAGCAAGTCCTGATAAGTGCGGACTGCGGCTTTCTGGCCACTGCTTTGCTGGATAGCAGGCTTGATGGCACTGCTTTGGTTTAGGGCTTGCGTCTGTGTCGCCGGCAGCACAGTGGGCAACAATAAAGCATCACTTTGACTGGACCATTGATACTGTAAACCCAGCGCCGCGTTCACGGCCACACTCAGCCGGGTCAGCTTTTTGCTATTGAGTTCATAAACATAGGGATATAAGGCGTCGTTTTCCTCCACCAGCACGGCAATTTTAGCGGCATCCGGCGACCATTGCGGCTGATGTAAATTCCGCGCCGGCAAAGGCAGCTTAACTTCAGCCAGGCTGGTTAAATGCTTCAGCCGCAACTGCTGCAATGGCCAGGCCCGACTTGGGGTGTGATTGGCCGGGTTAATGCGGGTGCCCGCCAGTTTCAGTTCAGCTTTGGCCACATCGGCCAGCGTCTGCACTGTTGGGCTGCTGGCAAACAACACATACTGTTTATCCGGCGAGACCAGCGCCTGCGGCTGGCGGGGTGCATCCACCAGTTCAGCCATCGCTTTTAACGGCTGCTGATAACCAGTGTCAGCCGCCGCACTAGCCAGCAGCGGTAACCACAGCAATGACAATGCCAGTGGCTTTAGCAAAAGAGTCGGTTTCATCAAAAATCCTGCAAGATAAAAAACCGATTATTGCAACATAGGTGGTTAAATTTAAAGGTAAAAGCTATCAACTGCCGTTGTTTTCAGATTGTTAGCTTTGGATGAATGAGTGACCTTGCTGGAAAGCCGCTGCAGAACCAATAGAAAGAAAAAGCTGCAGAGAAATCCGTTGCCAGCAGCATGCATGATTTGCTGCAACAGAGCGACTAAATGAACAGCACAGAGGTAGCAAAGAGTTAAAGTGAAGTGTAAGTGCTTGAAAAATGGTGGCCCCACCTGGACTTGAACCAGGGACCTGCCGATTATGAGTCGGATGCTCTAACCAACTGAGCTATAGGGCCTTGTCTGATGTCTGGCAGAATTGCCTGACGATAAAACGCTGGCAGTATATGAATTTTTGCTGCCGTTGTCACTTGTTGTTGTGGTCTCAAAGTAGTCGATTGCTGGTTTTTTCAGCGGTTCAGGCTCGTGCAGTAAAATGCTGGCCGCAACATCCTTGCAACAGCCGATATTAGCCGATAAAAGTCAGCAGTTAACAGCTCGCTGTAGCATTGGCATCAACGCACAGACAACAAAAAAGCGCCTTAGGCGCTTTTTTGTTGTCTGGATCAGCCTGCGACTACTCGTCCAGGAAGCTTTTTAATACTTCTGAGCGGGAAGGGTGGCGCAGCTTACGCAGTGCTTTGGCTTCGATCTGACGGATCCGCTCACGCGTCACGTCAAATTGTTTGCCCACTTCTTCCAGCGTATGGTCGGTATTCATGTCGATACCAAAACGCATCCGCAGTACCTTGGCTTCGCGGGCGGTCAGGCCTGCCAGTACTTCGTTGGTGGCGGCTTTTAAGCTTTCCATCGTGGCCGAGTCCAGTGGTGATTCTGAACCACTGTCTTCGATAAAATCGCCCAGATGCGAATCTTCGTCGTCACCAATCGGGGTTTCCATCGAAATAGGCTCTTTGGCGATTTTCAGCACTTTACGGATCTTATCTTCCGGCATACCCATGCGCTCAGATAATTCTTCCGGCGACGGTTCACGCCCCATCTCTTGCAGCATCTGCCGTGAAATCCGGTTCAGCTTGTTGATGGTTTCAATCATGTGTACCGGGATACGGATAGTGCGCGCCTGGTCAGCGATTGAACGCGTGATCGCTTGACGGATCCACCAGGTGGCGTAAGTTGAAAACTTATAACCACGACGGTATTCGAATTTATCCACGGCTTTCATCAGACCGATGTTGCCTTCCTGAATTAAATCCAGGAATTGCAGACCACGGTTGGTGTATTTTTTCGCAATCGAGATCACCAGACGTAAGTTGGCTTCCACCATCTCTTTCTTGGCGCGACGGGCTTTGGCTTCACCAATCGACATCCGGCGGTTGATATCTTTAATTTTAAAGATCGACAGACCGGTTTCTTCTTCGATTTTGCGCAACTTGTCAGTTGAACGCACCAGCTCTTCGCGCAATTCACCCAGTTTTGCTGAATATGGTTTGTTGGCGGCGATCTCAGCGTCAATCCAGGCACTGCTGTTTTCATTGCCGGTAAATGCTTTTAAGAAGTTTTTCTTTGGCATTTTGGCGTATTCAACGCAGTTTTTCATCACGATGCGTTCTTGCACGCGGACGCGATCCATCATTTCACGCATGTTTTTGACTAAGCGATCAAATTGTTTTGGCACTAAGCGGAAACAACGGAACACCTCAGACAATTTTTCAATTTCTGTTTTGGTGGTGGCGTGTTCGCGGCCATTTTGCGTGATAGACAGCCGGGTTACTTCGTACTGGGTACGCAGCTCACCGAATTTGATTTTTGCCAGCTCAGGATCCGGACCGGTATCCGCTTCTTCATCGCTGTCTTCGTCGTCTTCGTCACCCGTTAAATCAGTATCTTCATCGGCCAGTTCTTCTTCCGGCACGTCAGAACCGATATGGGTCGCTGAAGGGGCAACGTCGTCGATTTCGTTCGGATCAATAAATGCCGACACGATATCGCTTAAGCGGATTTCTTCTGCTTCGAATTTATCCCACTGTTCCAACAGGTAAGTGATGGCTTCAGGATATTCAGCCACTGAGGTCTGAACCTGATTGATACCTTCTTCGATACGCTTAGCGATGTCAATTTCGCCTTCACGGGTCAACAGTTCCACTGTGCCCATTTCGCGCATATACATCCGGACCGGATCTGTAGTGCGGCCCAGTTCTTTGTCCACACTCACCAGCGCCTGCGCGGCTTCTTCCGCGGCATCTTCGTCCGGCGCTGCGTCGGACATAATCAGGTCATCGGCATCTGGTGCGGTTTCGAACACCTGGATACCCATGTCATTAATCATGCGGATGATATCTTCGATCTGATCCGAATCGATGATATCTTGTGGAAGGTGATCGTTTACTTCGGCAAAAGTTAAATAACCTTGCTCTTTACCTTTTAAGATAAGGAGTTTTAATTGCGACTGAGGATTATGCTCCATAGAGGCTGCTCTTCCACCCAAATATGTTAAATTTCAAAAATGCGAATGAGCGAGTATAACAAAGCGCAGCTTTTCTAGCCAGCGCAGTCATCTCATCCGCAGTCATTTGCTCTTGAAAGCTTTCAACAGCATGGCGTATTCGTGTCTTTCGGCAACGGATAATTTACTTAATTGGTCCTTGCGTTGTAAGGATTCAAGGCGTTGTTGTAAATATTGGTCTTCGATCGAACGAAACGTATCTAAAAACTCCTGAGTTAATTGTTCTTCAGCAACCTGATGGTCCCATAACGCTAATTTACTCAGAATGTTGTATTCCGGTAATTGCCGCCAGTATTCCAGCAGCTGAGCTGTGGTCAGCCCGGGTTTTTCCAGCAAATGTTGCTGAATGGCCAGCAACAAAGCTGCGCCTGGTAAATTGGCTTGTGCCAGTTCAGGTGCGTAAGGCATCACCTTGGCCAGCGCCGGATTTTGCAGCAACAAGGCGACAGCCCGCCGCATCGGGGTAATTTTGCTGCCTGGCACAGTGACCGGCTGGCTGCGTTTGCCGCTGGCGGTTTTGACGCTATCACGGCTACGACCAACCAGTTGGCTCAGTCGCTCGCTCAGTGTTTCACGATAAAACTCACTGGGGATCTGGCCAATCATTTCATTGGCTTTGACCCAGAGTGCTGATTTACCACCGTCACCGGACACATCATGTTCTTTTAGCAGATGCTCAAACAGGTAGTGACTGAGTGGCATCGCTTGATCCAGCCGTTGCAAAAAGTCGGTTTTACCTTCTTTTTGTACCAGCGAGTCCGGATCTTCACCGTCTGGTAAAAACACAAAATTCAGTTCGACGCCGTCTTTTAAATGCGGCAGTGCACTTTGTAGCGCACGCCAGGCGGCATCCCGACCAGCTCTGTCACCGTCATAACAACAAATCACTTTGCTGCAAAATCTGAACATGGTTTGCATATGATCTGCAGTGGTGGCCGTACCAAGGCAGGCGACTGCAAAGGAAATCCCTTGCTCAGCCAGTGCCACTACATCCATATAACCTTCGACCACCAGCAAACGTTCCAGCCGTTCCTGTTGTTGTCTGGCTTCATACAAACCATAAAGTTCACGACCTTTATGGAATAATCGGGTTTCCGGTGAGTTCAGATACTTAGGTGTACCATCACCTAGTACGCGGCCACCAAAGCCAATCACCCGGCCGCGTTTGTCGCGGATCGGAAACATAATCCGATCGCGGAAAAAATCATACTCGCGGCCACTGTCGTTGCGGTTGATCAGCTTCAGTTCAAACAGCTGATCGCGGGCAGGTCTGCTATTGCCAAGTTGTTTTAGCAACAAATCCCAGCTGTCAGGCGCATAACCGATGCCATAACGGGCAATGGTTGCCGCCGATAAGCCGCGTTTTTGCAGATAAGCGGCAGCCTGTGGTTGGCTGTTCAGCTGTTGCTGATAAATTTGTGCCGCTTTTTGCATCTGGCTGTAATCATCGGCGCTGCCCTGAATATAAGGCTTGTAGCCAGCTTCGCGCGGCACGTCCAGATGATGCAGTTTGGCCAGTTCTTCAATGGCTTCAACAAATTCGAGCTGTTCAAACGCCATCATAAAACTAATGGCATTGCCGTGAGCGCCACAACCAAAACAATGGTAAAACTGTTTGTCAGCACTCACCGTAAAAGAAGGTGATTTTTCGTTATGAAAAGGGCAGCATGCCGAGTAATTTTTACCGGCTTTTTTCAGCGGGACCCGTAAGTCTATCAACTCAACAATATCGGTACGAGCCAGTAGGTCGTCGATAAAGGGTCTGGGTATTTGTCCTGCCACCTTTTTCCTTTGCTATAAAATGCTTATTGCAGAAAAAGACAAACCGTGCGCTAAGGCACGGTGTGCAGTTTAACAGCCATTACCGGATATTCAGGCGATCAGTTCAGACGAGCTTTAACCAGCCCACTCAGCGCGCCCATATCTGTGCGGCCCTGAACCTGAGGTTTTAACCATGCCATGACCTTGGCCATGTCCTGCATCGAACTTGCGCCTGTGGCGGTGATCGCTTCTGACAGCAAATCATCAAGCTCAGCCTGTGTTAAGGCTTGCGGTAAAAACTGTTCAATGATCGTAATTTCGGCCAGCTCAATGTCAGCTAAGTCAGTTCTGCCACCGGCAGTATACTGAGCGGCTGATTCTTTGCGTTGCTTTGACATCTTGGTCAGCACCGCCAGAATATTGGCATCATCAGGTTGCAGCTGCAAATCGATTTGACGTTGTTTCACTTCTGCCAAAGCCATCCGAATAGTATTAAGACGCAATTTGTCTTTCGACCGCATTGCGTCTTTTTGTGCTTCCTGAAGCTGCTCTAACAGAGCCATAGTCCGGAACCGATCTTAGTAAAGCTTGATGCGACGTGCGTTTTCGCGAGAAAGCTTTTTCATGTGGCGCTTAACAGCAGCAGCTTTCTTACGTTTACGAACCCAAGTTGGCTTCTCGAAGAATTCTTTCGCGCGCACGTCAGCTAAAACGCCAGCTTTTTCGCAAGAGCGTTTGAAACGACGTAAAGCCACGTCAAATGGTTCGTTTTCTTTTACTTTCACTACAGGCATTAAAATCTCACCTCGGTTAATCTGGACACCGCGTTCTGGTCAGCGGCTAACCAATACGTTTAAATTTGGTGCGGCATTTTACTCAAAAGCCAGCACTAAAGTAAAGCAATTATATGCTTTGCTGGCTCTGGCGAACAGATCCCGTTACAATTCGCGGCTTGGCTGTGACTCTTGAGGTAAGAAAATGCGGGTTTTAGGCATCGAAACGTCCTGTGATGAGACCGGAATTGCCATTTATGATGGTCAGAAGGGGCTGCTCAGTCATGTACTGTACAGTCAGATTGCCATTCATGCCGAATATGGCGGTGTGGTGCCGGAACTGGCATCCCGTGATCATATCCGCAAAACCTTGCCGTTAATCCAGCAGGCGCTGGCAGAAGCAGGTTGCACCGCCGATAGTATTGATGGTGTGGCTTATACTGCCGGACCAGGACTGGCGGGCGCTTTACTGGTGGGTGCTGCCATTGGCCGGAGTCTGGCTTTTGCCTGGGGCAAACCAGCGCTGGCGGTGCACCATATGGAAGGCCACTTGCTGGCGCCGATGCTGGAAGCCGATCCACCGCAATTTCCTTTTATTGCCTTGTTAGTCTCTGGTGGTCATACGCAGTTGGTCCGGGTTGATGGCATTGGCCGTTATCAGTTACTCGGCGAGTCCGTGGATGATGCCGCCGGCGAAGCCTTTGATAAAACCGCCAAACTGATGGGGCTGGATTATCCGGGTGGGCCTTTATTGGCCAAGCTCGCCACCTCTGGCGATGCCAAAAAATATAAATTTCCACGGCCGATGACCGACAGACCCGGACTGGATTTTAGTTTCAGTGGTTTAAAAACCGCTGCGGCCAATGTGATTGCTTCAGAAGGCAAAGGCCCGCAGGTGCAGGCCGATATCGCCGCCTCATTTCAACAGGCAGTGGTCGATACCCTGGTGTTTAAATGCCAGCGTGCGCTCAATGAAACCGGTCTGAAACGACTAGTCGTGGCTGGTGGGGTCAGTGCCAATACTTCGTTACGCCAGCAACTGGAACAGTTACTGCAAAAGATGAAAGGTCAGGTCTATTACCCGCGCAAAGAGTTCTGCACAGATAATGGTGCCATGATTGCGCTGGCCGGTTATCAACGGCTGGCGGCAGGGCAGCAACAAGATCTCACCATTGGCGTGACACCACGCTGGCCAATGACAGATTTACCACCGCTATAACTGCTGCAAAGCAGTTGATGTTGGTTTTCAGCGGCAACAAAAGCAGCTGTTTTCACCGCTGAAAACCAACACAAATTTTTGACTGAGTGCCGACGCCGGCGCCGAAAAATACCAACCCCCGTCTGAGGATGGATCTATGCTGGAAAAATTGTTTCAACTTAAAGCACATGGCAGCAATGTGCGGCGCGAAATGCTGGCGGGCCTGACGACCTTCTTTACCATGGCCTATATCATTTTTGTCAATCCGGCGATGTTGGCAGAGGCTGGCATGGATAAAGGAGCCGTGTTTGTCGCCACTTGTCTGGCGGCGGCGATTGGCTCTATTTTGATGGGCGTGATTGCCAATTACCCAATAGCGCTGGCGCCTGGGATGGGGCTGAATGCCTTTTTCACTTACGGTATTGTGCTGGGCATGGGGCATAGTTGGCAGACGGCGCTGGGAGCGGTGTTTATTGCTGGGGTGCTGTTTTTGCTGCTCAGTCTGTTTAAAGTGCGGGAGTGGATTATTCAGGTGATCCCACGCACGCTGAAGCTGGGCATCGCCACTGGTATTGGCGCTTTTCTGGCGATGATAGCGCTGAAAAACGCTGGCATTATTGTGGCGCATCCTGCCACTTTAGTAACCCTTGGTGATTTAACCAGCGCCACACCGCTGTTATCCATTGCTGGTTTTTTCCTGATCGCAGCGCTCAGTGCCCGTGGGTTTCAGGGCGCAGTGTTGGTGGTTGTATTGACGCTGACTGCAGTGGCGGTGCTGCGGGGCGATACGGTGTATCAGGGCTTAGTGTCCGCACCCCCTTCATTGGCGCCGACTTTCCTGCAAATGGATATTGTGGCGGCATTTGATGCGGCTTTTATCAGTGTGATTTTTGCGCTGTTATTCGTCGATATCTTTGATAATTCCGGCACTTTGCTGGCGGTGACGCAAAAAGCCGGTCTGGCTGATAAAGATGGCAATGTCGAACGGCTGGGGGGCGCTTTAGCTGCTGACAGTCTGGCGGCTGTAGCTGGCGCAGCGCTTGGTACTTCAACCACCACCAGCTATGTGGAAAGCGCCGCCGGGGTTGCCGCTGGTGGCCGCACCGGCTTGACGGCTGTGGTGGTGGGGGTGCTGTTTGCACTCTGTATTTTTATTGCACCCTTGGCGGCTATGGTACCGGTCTATGCCACCACAGGCGCCATTTTTTATGTCGCGGTGCTGATGTTGTTTAATCTGCAGGAAATCGACTGGCACGATATTACCGAAGCCGCGCCTGTCACTGTGGTGCTGTTATTAACTCCGCTGACCTTTTCGATTGCACATGGCATTGCGCTGGCGTTTATCACTTACACCCTGACCAAAGCTATGTGTGGCAAACATCGTGAAGTGAGTCTGAGTATCTGGCTGTTAACTTTGTTGTTTGTGCTGAAGATCATTTTTCTGAGTTAAACCTGCCAGCGTAAAAACGCCACCCTGAGGTGGCGTTGATGACAAGGCTGCATTGCTTAAACTTTACGGCCAGCAAAAGCGGCAAAAATATCGGACCAGGATGGTTCTTTACCATACATCCGGATACCGAGCGCAAAGACACGACTGGCGGCGCTTTTTAGCCAGCATAGCGCGGCCAGCAGCAGTAAAACTGACAACCCCCATTGCCAGAGCGGCACTTCAGCGTTGGCCATCCGCAGCGGCATGGCGGCAAAGGACGTCAGCGGGAATATGCTGAGAATTTGCATCATCAAGCCTTCGGCGTTGTCCATTACACTAAAAGCCAGTGCCAGCGGCACCGAAGGTAAAAACATCACAATGCTGCGGCTGGAGTGGTTCGGATCGTCAATAGTGGCGGCAAAACCGGCCATAAAACTATTGACCAGCAATAAACCCAGCCCGACATACAACAAGGCACTGCCGATTTCGAACGGCGTCATCTGAATATTGAGCGGCGCTTTGTCGCCGGCAAAACGTACCGCCTGCAACACCAGGAAAAACAACAGGCCGCTGGTTAACATACTCTTTAAGCAAAACAGTGAAATACCGAGAATTTTGCCGTCAATCCATTGTTGTGGCGTTAACAGCGTCAATAACTGTTCTGTGACGCGATTTTGTTTTTCGGTGGTAATGGCGGTAAACATAAAACCAAAACCGGAAAAAATGCCGATCGACAACAAAAACAATAAACCCCCACTGACCATTTGCTGGCCTTTGTCATCTTTGGCACCGCTGTCGGCATTGATAAAGTTTTGTTTGATCTGCGGCAAACGACTGACCAAGGCTTTTTGTTCCGCGCTCAGCGGCAGGGCGGTGATTTGTTGTTGTTGCTGCCAGTTTTGCAGGCTGCTGTTAAGGCGGGCTTGCCAACTGGCTTTTTCATGGTAAGTCACTTGCAGGCTGCTGGCGTCGGCCACTATCACTGCATGCCAGACTTCCCCTAAGCCTTTGACTGCATCAGCCTGATGCGCCGGTTCCAGCTGTTGGAATTGAAAACCTGGCAGCTGCGGTAATTTGGCGGCACTGCTCACCACCGCCACTTGATAATCTTCATCCAGCGCATTTTTCAGCACCGGCCATAAGCTGGTCAGGGCAAAAATCAGTGCCATCAGGCCAAGGCCAATCAGTTCCTGCTTCCATTTGAAATAACGTTTAAATTCAAACAATGCGATAGTCCAGATTTTCATCCACCAGCTCCCTGTTGTGGTTGTTGATTATGTTGTGCCACGGCATTGAGATAGAGTTCGTGCAGGCTGGCTTGTTGTTTACTGATATCGGTTAAGGTGCCGAGCGGACTGATGTCATTGAGCAGTTGTTGCAAGCTGGCCCCTGCCGCCAGTGTCAGTTGCACTTGCTGCGCAGAAAGTGGCTGCAGGGCGCTAATGCTTTGACAGCGGCACAGTGCTTCCATGTTCACCATCTGGCTGAAACTGAGTTGATAGTGTTGCTGCGGTGCCAGTTGTTGGCGCACTTGGGTTAAATCGCCCTGGGCCACCACCTGGCCTTTGTTTAATAACAGCATTTGATCAGCCAGCCGTTCTATCAGTGCCATCTGGTGGGCGCTTAACAAGACAGTCGTGCCTTGTGCTCTGAGCTCTTGCAGTATGGTCAGCACATGTTCCTGATTAATCGGATCTAAGCCGGAAAAAGGCTCATCCAGGATCAACAGCGCCGGTTGATGCAACAAGCAACTAATCAGCTGCACTTTTTGCTGATTGCCTTTGGATAGTTTATTCAGATTGTCTTTGCGTTTATCCAGCAAATCCAGCCTGGTCAGCCAATAATCCAGTTGCTGTTGGATCTGAGGGGTGGTGAGGCCACGTAACCGGCCAATATAGCTCAGGTTGTCCGTGACAGATTTATCCAGATATAAACCGCGGTCTTCCGGCAGATAACCAAAACAGCCTTCCGGCAAACTGCTGAACTCTTGCTGTTGCCAGTGCACATGGATCTGACCCTTGTCGGGTCTGGTCAGACCGACCAGCATACGGATTAACGAAGATTTGCCGGCGCCATTTGGGCCAAGCAAGGCAAAAATCTGCCCTGCCTGCAGCGCAAAACTGAGGTTTTGCACGGCCTTAACGTTGCCATAGGACTTTTCGACCTGCTGCACACTGATGCTTAACATATGAAACAACCTTGTGTTATTTATTGTTACCGCAGCATAACAACATTGCTGTCAAAACCCAGGCTCTGAAAATGTAACAGATTGCAACCAATGGCCAGTTCAGGCGCCCAGTCAACGAAATGAGATAAGTTGCAAATGATAATGATTACCTTTTAGTCGTTAGTGTTGTATCATCTGCAGCCTTGATAAGTTTGTGATTTCACTCGTTTCAGTTGCTGGCAGGAAGACAAGATGATCCCTTCAACCCAACCTAAGCTACCGCACTCTTGGTGGCAAAACCCGGCGCTGCGCTACCGGCTGGATGTATTGAGCCGGTTTAGTGCTGCGGTGCTGGGCGGTTATTTGTTAACAGCGGCACTGACGGCGGTGTTGCCGTTGTTGCTACCGCTCAGACTCACCGACGCTGTGTTGCTGACACTGACCTTATCCGTGTTGTTTTATGCGCTGGCTTTTTTATGGGTGTTTTGGGTGAAACAACTGCGCACCGCCTGGCTTGGCATGTTGCTCCCTGCTGCCGCTCTTGGCTTGCTGTTGCTATTGTTAAAAGGTTGGTTATGAAAGAGACATTTTTTCGTTCCATGACCTGGTTACATACCTGGGTTGGACTGACAGTTTGTTGGTTATTGTTGCTGATTTTTTTTGCCGGGACCTTGAGCTTTTTCCGGCCGGAAATCAGTTTATGGATGGAACCGGCCTTTCATCAGGTGCAGCCGTCAACGGCTGCCGGGTTGCAAGCTCAGCAATATCAGTTGATTGAACAGGGGGTGGCGAAGCTAGCGCAACAAGCGCCAGCCTCTGGTCATTGGTTTATCGAGCTGCCGGATGAACGCACACCTTTGCTCGGACTGAGTTATGAAAAAACAGAGCCAGGTTTGTCGCGACGCGACAGGTTCCAGCACGATTATTATGATGCCGCCACGATGGAAAAAATTGACGGTCAGCGCCAAACAAGGGGCGGTGACTTTTTTTACCGGCTGCATTTTGACCTGCATTATCTGGATGTACTGACGGCGCGTTGGCTGGTGGGGTTTGCCAGCCTGTTTATGTTGATTGCGCTGATCTCCGGCGTGGTGATCCACAAACGCATCTTTGCCGATTTATTTAGTTTTCGCGCCAATAAAGGCAGCCGCAGTTGGCTGGATTTGCATAATGTCAGTTCAGTGCTGGCGTTACCTTTTCATCTGATGATTACCTACACCGGCATTATCACCTTGATTTTTATGTATTTCCCTTATGCGATGCAGACGACGTTTGACGGTGATTTCAGTAAGTTTTATCAGCAGATTGATCCCACCCAGCGGCATGTGGAAGCCAGCGACCAAAAACTCGCCATGGCGGATATCAGCCTGATGTTGCAACAGGTTAAGCAGCAATGGCCGGATGTCAGTATCAGCCGGGTGACGGTGGAGCATCCTTATGACAGCACGGCCACTGTGTTATTTAGTGCCAGTCCAGGCACTGCGGTGCGGGATCAGCAACCACGTTTATTGTTCAATGCCCAAACGGCACAGCTGATGGCGCAAAGCCCGGTTGAGCTCAGTGCCAGTGAAACTTTTTTTGACAGCATGACAGCGCTGCATACCAGCCGGCTGGCACAACCGCTGCTGCGCTGGTTGTACTTTTTCTGTGGTGTCGCCGGCTGTGTGATGATCGCTTCGGGCTGCATGATGTGGGCGAAACGCATTCGGGAGCGGCTGAAACAACCGGCTTCATTCGGTTTGCGGTTGGTGGAAACCCTCAATCTGGGCACAGTGCTGGGCTTACCACTGGCCAGCGCCGGTTATTTTTATGCCAACCGCTTATTGCCGGTGGATTTGCCGGGCCGGGCGCAGTGGGAAATCCATACATTTTTCCTGTGCTGGCTGGCGTTGTTATTGCTGGCTTGCTGGCGGCGTGATCAACAAAGCTGGCGCTTTGGCAGCATTTTGGTGGCGTTGGCTCTGGCCGGAGTCCCGCTGCTGAATGCGCTGACCACAGATCACAGTTTGTTGGGTTATCTACAACAAGGGCAATGGGCCTTGGCCGGGCTTGAATTAACTTGCCTGCTGTTTGCGCTGTTGTTTCTGCTGCTGGCGCGTGGTTTAAGCCAGTTGGCGAGCCCTCAGAGTGGTGCTCAGCGCCCATCGCAGCGGGTCCGGCCGCCACTGCAGGAGCTGGCCAAATGAGCAATCTGTTGATCCTGGCGTTATGTTATTTAAGTTTCAGTGCTTTTGCGCTGGCCAAATTCAGTCATTACCGCGATGTGATGGGGCAGCGGCCAACGGAGGTACAAAGTGACCGGCTGCAGTGGACGGGTTGGCTACTGAGTTTGCTGAGTCTTGGGCTGGCGGTACAGATGCAGGCCGGTTACGGCAGTTTGCTGTATCTGGGGGCTGCCGGGCTCAGTATTTTTCTGCTGGTGTTGCTGCTGAATTTCCGGCCGGGCTGGTTTAAAGCAGCGGCCGGGCTGATGTCACTGCTGGCGCTGGCCGCATTGGGTGGATTGTTTTGGTTGGTTTGACTGAACAGGGAGTGGCTGTGAAGGGGCTGGAAAATGTTGTTGGGTGCAAGCGCGCGCTGTGGTCTGGCTGGTTATTGTCTGGCCGGTTATTGTCTGGTGCGATGGGCTTGGCTTGTTATCTGGCTGCGCCGGCCTGGTCGGCCGAACCGGCGGTGCCGGTGCAGGTGGTGCAGTTACAGCAGCAACGGCTGGCTGAACCCTTGCAACTGAGCGGTACTGTGAAAGCGGTGCGTCAGGCCAGATTATCGGTCGCAACCGGCGGTTTAGTGGCCACTGTTTTGGTGGATGCCGGTGCCACAGTACAAGCAGGTCAGCCATTATTACAACTGGATGATGCACTCAGCCGGCAGCAACTGGCACAGGCTGAAGCTGCAGTGCAAGTAGCGATGGCGGCAGCGGCCGAGCAACAACGTTTAGTGACAGAAGCCCGGCAACTCAGTTCACAGCAGCTGTTTCCGCTGACGGCAGTGGCAGAGCGGCAGTCCGGCTTACAACGGGCGCAAGCTGAACTTGCTTTGGCGAAAGCGCGGCTGGCAGAGCAGCAGGTATTGCTGCGCCAGCATCTGTTGCGGGCGCCTTTTGCCGGCGTGATTAAAACACGCTGGTGCGAAAGTGGCGAATGGCTACAACCGGGGCAAGCAGTGCTGGAGCTGGTTGAACCGAACAAGCTGTGGCTGGAAGTGCAGGTGCCGCAGGAGAAATTCAGCCAGGTGGCCGCCGCCAGCCGCATCGAGATCACCACCGATATGCAGCCCGATATGACCTTAGCCGGGCAGATTGCCGCTTTAGTACCGGTCAGTGATGTCAGTGCCCGTAGCTTTTTATTAAGACTGGCTTTTACCGACCCGGCTGCAGTGGTGCAGGCCGGTACTTCGGCCCGGGCGATATTATATCTGCCAACTCAGCAGCAGGGCAGCCTGGTGCCGGCCGATGCACTGGTCAGGCATCCGGATGGCAGTGCCAGCGTGTTTGTTGTCGAAAACAATCAGGCACTGCGGCATAAAGTACAACCCGGTCGCAGCACGGCCGCAGGGGTGGAAATTCTGCCGTCATTGCCATTAGCTGCCCATATTGTGGTGCGGGGGAATGAGCAACTGCAACATCAGCAGCCGGTGGTGCTGGTGACTACTGGCGAGGCTCCAATGCCGGCAGGAGCGCAATAATGATTGCGCAGGCGGTGCAACGCGGAACTTTGGTGCTGGTGACGGTGTTGATCGCCACCATTCTGGCGCTGGCAGTGTCTTTTCGCATTCCGGTGCAAATGATCCCGGATCTGGATGTGCGCACCATTTCGGTGGTAACCGGCTGGCCTGGTGCCACGCCGCAGGATATCGAAGCGGAAATTTTATTAGAGCAGGAACGTTATTTGCGCCGGTTGCCAAACCTGCAAAAGATGCTGTCCGGCGCCGACAGTGGCACTGGCTGGATTGATCTGCAGTTTCCGCAGCATGTTTCGATCAGTGATGCGCTGATCCGGGTCAGTAATGCACTCAGTCAGGTGCCGGCCTATCCGGAAAACGTCGATCAACCCAGGTTATACAGCAGTTCTTATTCCGATAATGCCTTTATGTATTTCCGGCTGATGCCGCTGCAGCGCGATCCATTGCAACTGGATATGGATATGCTGCGGGATTTTGCCGAAGAACAAATCCGGCCACGACTGGAAAAAGTACCGGGCGTGTCAGCGGTGAATGTCAGTGGGGTGCCGGAGCGGCAAATTCAGATCCAGCTGGATCCAGCCCGGCTGGCGCAGCGTGGCATCAGTTTACAGCAAGTGCGGCAGGCCATTCGGGAGCGCAACCGTGATGCGTCCGGTGGCGATATCGACAGTGGTAAAAAACGTTATTTGCTGAGGATGAAAGGGCGGTTTGAAGACTTGGCCCAACTGCAGCAATTGATCCTAAAACGACAGGACCAGACCGAAATCCGCCTGCAGGATGTGGCCACAGTGAGTTTGGATCACGCCGAAAATCGTGAATTGTCCTACAGCGAAACCGGTCGTACTCTGACGTTGTCAGTGCGGCGTGAAGCTGGATCGAATGTGATAGCCATCAAACAACAAATGCTGCCGCTGGTGGCAGAGCTGAATCAGCAACTGCTGGCAAGCCAGGGCTTGCAGTTGGAGCTGTATGGCGATGATGTGCGTTATGTGCAGGCGTCGGTGCAAAACGCCTGGGTAAATTTAATGTTTGGTGCTGCGCTGGCCACCCTGGTGCTGTATTTATTTTTGCGCAGCAGCCGTATTACGCTGGTCGGGGTGATGGGGATCCCGCTCTGTACACTGGCGGCCCTGGCTGCCTTGATGCTATTTGGCCGCACTATTAATGTGATTTCACTGGCGGGCATTGCATTTGCCATTGGCATGACGGTGGATAACAGCATTGTGGTGCTGGAAAGCATTGATCAGGCCCGCCGCCGTGGTCTGGACCGGATGGCGGCTGCTATTGAGGGTGTGTATGACGTTTGGCCGGCAGTGCTGGCATCAACCCTGACCACAGTGCTGGTGTTTGTGCCTGTGCTGTTGATTGAGCAGGAAGCGGGTCAGTTGTATTCCGATATCGCGATTGCCATAGCTGCCGCTATTGTGGCTTCGATGTTGGTGGCAGTTTTTGTGCTGCCGGCTGCAGTTTCGAGATTGAAGCCCGCAAGATTGAAGCCCGCCAGCACCGCCTCGCCAGAGCAGTTGCCGCCCCGTTGGTTGCAGGCCTGGCTCAGCACGATGCCAGCCAGCACCATCTGGCCGCTGGCGACAGTGGTCGTTTCTGCAGTGTTGATGTTAGGGCTGGCCTGGTACTGGCTGCCACCGGCAGAATATCTGCCGGAAGGCGAAGAGCCAAAAGCCTTTACCTCGATGGTGGCACCGGCGGGTTATAACTTAGCTGAAATGGAGCTGATTGCCGCCGAATTAAGGCCGCTGTTATCGGCACAGGTCAAGGCGGATCCACAGCTGTTTGACCGTGGCGATCGCCCCTTACCAGCACTGAAATATTACAGTCTGGATGTGGCACCCGGCGCTATCAGTGTGCTGAGTGAGCCAGTGCGGTATCAGGATTTACAGCCGATGATGGACGCGCTGGTGGCAATATTTCAGCGTTATCCGGCCATGCAGGCTTATTCGGCCCGTGGTTCTATTATTTCCAGTAATGATGGCGGCTCGCGGGCTGTAGCACTCGATATCTCCGGCAGTGATTTAAAGCAAATTTATCAGACAGCCAATGCTGCTTATCAACTGGCAGAGCAGTTATTTGCCGAGCCACAGCTGTATTCCGAACCGGCAGCGCTGGCACTGGAGCAACCCTTGTGGCAACTTCGGCCACACTGGACCCGGCTGGCGGAGCAGGGTTATAACGCCGCTGAATTTGGTTATGCGGTGTCAGCCTTGACGGATGGTGCTTTTGTTGATGAGTTTATTCTGGATGATCGCAAAGTGGATATTTTCCTTTATGGTCAGCAGGGCACGGCGCCGGATCTGGCCAGCATCGGACAGTTGCCGCTGGTGACGCCTGCCGGCCATGTGATGCCGTTGCAGGCACTGGCAACACTGCAAGAGCAACAGGACAGTGACAGTATCCGCCGGGTTGATGGGCGCCGTACTGTGACTTTGTACATTATTCCACCGCGCAGCCTGGCGCTGGAAACCGCAGTGGCGCAGGTGCGGCAACAATTGCTGCCGAAACTACAACAACAAGGCATGTTGCCTGCGGGTGTGCAGATAGATATTTCCGGCGCGGCCGATCAACTGGCAGCCACACAGCAGGCGCTTTGGCAGAATTTTGCCATCGCAGTGCTGCTGATCTATCTATTACTGGTGGCCATTTTTAATCATTGGGGTTATCCCTTGCTTGTGCTGCTGACCATTCCGCTTGGGCTGGCCGGCGGGGTATTAGGGCTGGTGCTGTTCAACCAGCTTGGTGCTGGCTTACCGCTGCTTGGTTTGACGGCACTGCATCAGCCGCTGGATATGATCACCATGCTGGGCTTTTTAATTTTACTCGGCACTGTGGTGAATAACCCGATTTTGATTGTCGAGCAATGCCGGCAACAATTGCAGGCCGGACAGCCGGTGGCAGCTGCGATCCAGCAGGCCGTGGCCAGTCGCTACCGGCCTATTATGATGACGACCGCGACCACCATCTTTGGTTTGTTACCGCTGGTGCTGATACCGGGTGAGGGCAGTGAATTGTATCGTGGTATAGGCGTGGTGGTGTTATCTGGTCTAGCGTGCGCGACCTGGCTCAGTTTGACCTTTCTACCGGCATTATTGCAGTTGGTGTTAAGTTTACGCAGGATTGAGCAGAGGCCGGACCCGGCGTGTGACATCCAAACTACTGATTTATAGATCATTAATAGTAGGTCGGACTGCCGCTGCGCGTTGGACGTCACACGTTGGACGTCACACGTCGAGTCCGATCTAGTGGTGTAACTATCTAATTTATAAGTCATTAATAGTAGGTCGGACTCGACACAGCGCTTAGCGATGTGGCAGTCCGACAGGTGCAATGGTGAATGGTTAGCGTGAGATATGTCGGACTGCCGCTGCGCGTTGGACGTCACACGTCGAGTCCGATCTAGTGGTGTAACTATCTAATTTATATGTCATTAATAGTAGGTCGGACTCGACACAGCGCGTAGCGATGTGGCAGTCCGACAGGCGCAATGGTGAATGGTTAGTGTGAGATATGTCGGACTGCCGCTTCGCGTCGAGTCCGACCTACGATCTGCTAGCGTAACTATTTGATTTATAAATCATTAATAGCCATGCTTGTTACGAATTAAGACGATAGCGCGGCCTGCAATTTTTGCTGACCGGTTTTCTCCGCTTCAACGTAACGGGTCCATTGCTGGGCCATCCGTTTCGCACCGTCAAACTGTTCGGCTTTGGCCAGTTGGCTTAGCGCATCATTAAAGTTCTGCAGGTTAAAGTAGGCCATGCCCATCACCAGATGCGTCACACCAGGGTTACGTAACTTGCCTTTTTGCAGCGCTTTTTCTGCCAGTTCAATGGCTTTATCAAACTCTGAGCGGTTCAGATACAACTGGGCCAGTTGCGCATCTAATTCACCATCCTCGCTTAACTTACTGGCGGCCATCAGCACCGGAATTGCTTTGTCATCTTCCTTCGCCAGTGTCCAGCAGTTGGCAGTAAACTTCAGGTTACGTAAATCCGCCGCCAGCAGTTTTTTCGCCATCGCCTGTTCCATCAGACGGGCACCTTTGACCGGCGCCTGGTGGTAATAATACAGTTGCGCCAGGTTGTACAAGTCGGCACCAGTGCTGATAAAACCCTGCTGATAAGCGGCTTCCAGCACGGCCAGTTGCTTTTTCTCTTCGCCAATTTCGCCGTACATGCCGCCAAGTTGGATCCAATACTTGCCCTGATTGTAATGCTGTACCATTTTTTCCAGCACAGCAGTCACTTGTGTTGGCTGTTTCAGCTCGTAATAGACGGCACGTTGTAATACCAGCCAGTTTTCTTCCGGCACTTTGCCTTCCTGCTCGGTCATCGCGACTGCCTGATTAATAAAACCAGAGGCGCGTTGATAATCTTTTAGCTGATACATCGCCTGCGCTTTTAATAAAAAGGTGCTGGCTTTCACCGGCGCTTTATTCAGTTTTTCCCAGCGGTCGATAAAGGTTAGCGTTTTGTCATAGTTGCCCTGCATCATATGCAGTTGCGCCAGACTAAATAACGTCGACAGTTCCAGTGTTTCCGGGATGCCATCCTGAGCCACCACCTGCTCAAAAGCTTTGATCGCTTTATCGTACTGCTCGGCGTTGTAAGCAATAAAACCGAAGAAATTGTGCATCATCGCCAGTTCATAGCTGTTCATCGAACTGCTTTTGTCGCGCACTTTATCCAGCGCCGCCAAAGCTTCTTCAGTTTTACCAGCATCCGCCAATGCCTGAGCCCGTGCCAGCTGTTCATAGACTTTGGCGCGCAGGGCCGGGGTTTTGCGGGTGTTCGCACTGGCTGCGGTTGGTTCTGCCGCCTGGGCCTGGAGCATGGTCAGCGGACTCAAACCAGCGAACAACAAGGTGCTGCAGCCATACAGGCTCAGAGCCAGCAGGCTGCTGAGTGATTTTTTCTTCAGCATTTATTCCCCCTTACCTTCCATCTGGAATGTGATGCGGTTTTGCACCCCGGCGACTTCAGTGGCTTCGCCATTCACAACCCGCGGTTTGTATTTAAATTTCAGTGCCGCATCCATCGCAGCTTGTTCAAAGATGCCGGCCGGGTTGGCTTCAACCACCACCGGATCGCGCACAGTGCCGGTTTTAGTCACAACAAACTGCACAATGACAAAACCTTCGATGCCACGTTGCAACGCACGTCTTGGATACACAGGCGCAACTTTGACAATCGGCAGATACTCACCGTCACCACCTTCCAGCGCCAAGCCTCCTTCCAACGTCAGGTCAGAACTGACATCGGCCGAGAAGTCCATCGCGGCTGCACCTTCAGCATTGGGTGTCGCGGCATCCAGCTGCGGTTGTTGCATTTGTGGTGGCGGCGTTTCTGGTTTTGGTGGTTTTTTCGGTTTACGTTCTTTGCGCTCGACTTGTTCTTCTTCTTTCACCCGGACAAAATCCAGCACAGAGCCGACTGGCGCATCGGTCAGGGCTGTACCACTGTTGACAATCAGCGACTGCATCAGAAAAAACAGCCCCAGCGTCACCACAGCGGATAAGGTCAGCGCGATTAGCAGCCGGCCAGCCGCTGAAGCCGAACCTGGTGCCTGTAAAGTTGCGTTGCTCATGCGTTTGCTCTCAATATAAAACAGCTCTGGTGGCATCAGCCAAACCAGAGCCTGGCTGATTATTCCTGGGTTGCGATCGACACATCAAACACGCCAGCGGCGCGGGAGGCGTCCATCACTTTAATCAGGGTGTCAGTGGTGGCTTTTTTGTCAGCCTGGATCACCACACTACCTTGTGGGTTTTCGGCATACAGCCGTTCGATGTTGGCTTGTACGGCACGTTCATCAATCCGGCGTTTGTTGATCCAGATTTCATTGGTGTCGCTGATGGCGACCAGGATATTGGCGCGATCTTTGTTCACGGCGGTCGAGGCTTCAGGTCTGTTCACGTCTATACCGGCTTCTTTAACAAAAGAGGCGGTGACGATAAAGAAAATCAGCATGATAAAGACCACGTCTAACATCGGGGTTAAGTCGATGGCAACTTCTTCTTCATCGACCAGATTCTGAAAATGCTGTTTCATAATATTCTCTTGTAGAGGCGGCTGACGCCGCACTTGCACTGTATTCAGGGGCTGCAGCTTAGTGCTGCAGCGTCATTTCACTTTCCAGATGGGCTTTTTCGGTTTTGCAAATCCGGGTCAGCCAGGTTGAGGCGAACACTCCGGATAAAGCGCCGACCATGCCAGCCATCGTCGGGATGGTCGCTTTGGACACACCTGACGCCATAGAGCGGGCATTACCAGAACCAGAAATCGCCATGACATCAAAGACTTCAATCATGCCTGTGACAGTTCCCATCAGACCCATCAGTGGGCATAACGCCACCAGTGCCTGAATAATCGGGATACTGCCATTCAGCTTAAGGCTGACCCGCGAAATCATCGCCTGACGAATTTGTTCAGCATTCCAGGAAGCCCGATCCGTTCTGGCCAGCCAGGCCGCCACACTTTGTTGTTTGTAGGCTTTGTGCCAGACAAAGATGTACAGCGCGCGTTCCAGGATCAGCAGCCACATCACGAAGATCAGCAGGCCGATCACCAGCAGCACCTGGCCGCCGGTCTCGGTAAAATCACGAATTGCCTGAAATATTTCCATCATGAGGTTCAGCTCCGCTCAGCGCGCTCAGCAATCACACCAGAGGCCTGTTCCTGCAGGATATAAACAATATTCTTGCTGCGGGTGTTGAGCATGGCGTACAGCAATGTCATTGGAATTGCCACCACCAGACCTTGCACTGTGGTGACCAATGCGGTGGAAATACCACCCGCCATCAGTTTCGGGTCACCGGTACCAAACAGCGTAATGGCCTGGAAGGTCACAATCATACCGGTTACCGTACCCAGCAGACCCATCAGTGGTGCCACTACCGAGATGATTTTGATAATGGTCAGATTGCGGCCCAGTTTTGGTACTTCACCCAAAATGGCTTCAGTCAGTTTCAGTTCCAGTGTTTCAGTATCAACGTTCGGGAATTGTGCCCGCACTTGCAGCAGACGGCCCAGTGGGTTGTCATTGCGCACTTCAGATGATTTCAACTGACGGTCTACCCGCAGCTTAATCAGCGTCAGACTAATCAGACGTTCCAGCGCCAGTAACAGACCCACAGCACCCACTGCCATAATGATGTAACCAACCAGACCACCCTGATCCAACCGCTCTTCGAAGTTTGGCGCCTGCACTAACAGACTCAGAATGGAACCACCGGTTGGATCCAGGCCGAACTCAACGATGTCGCCCTTGGATTGTTGCAGCGCGTTGATACCATCCGCATAACGGCTGGCTGGCTGACGTAACAATTCGGCGACAGTGCCGGTGACCGGATTCATTTCCAGATATTTACCATCAGCGACCAGGGCAAAACTGCCGACCCGGACTACTTCTTTTGCCACTTTCTGGCCACCGGCTTCAACCACATCAGTGCTGAACTTGACGACTTTGCCGGACTCGGTCATTTCGCGCTGGATCTCAAACCAGACCCGTTCAATTTCTTCAATTGAAGCCAGTTTGGAGCTTGAGCCCATCGACTGTGCCAGTTGATCTAAAAATTCAGTGCGGCCTGGTAACTGGGCTGATACCACTGAGTTTTGGAATTTACCTTTGGTATCGCCAGACACTTGTTGCAGCACGCCAAACAGCTCTTTTAACGAGCCCATCCGGGTTTCCAGTGCCTGATTTAACTCAGTCAACTTGACTTCATTTTGCTGGAATTGTTGTTCCAGACTTTCGCTCAGTTGCAGCTGACGATTCCGCTCAGCCGTGGCTTGTTGCAGCATTTGATCCTGCTCTGCCACTTTGCTGATAAATTCCTGCTCGCGTTTTTGGTTATCCTGATTCTGCGCCACCTGACCTTGTTCCAGTTGCTTTAACAACTGATCCAAATTCAGCGGTTGGGCTTTGGTCTGCTGTGCCATGGCACTGGTCAGGGTGCAGCAAGCCAGCAGGGTTGTGGTCAGTAGTTTGGTGATCAATTTCATCGGATTACTCACTTACTTCAGTCAGAGCGACCGGCAGAGATAACAGGTCAGGGGCCAGTTGTTTTTTCGCCATCCGCAGGCCTTTGCTTACTTCGGCGCGGTAGCTGTCAGGCAGCGGTTGCCATTGCCGGCTTTGTTTGTGCCAAATACCCAGTTCGCTGCCATCGCGGGTGGCAAAAATCAGCGCAGTACGACCGACCCGCAGGAAATCTACATCACGCTGCTGGCCAGACACTTCATGTAAACCACTGTAAGATTCCAGCGTGCGGCCGTAGTCCATTTCAATCTGGTAGGCTTCCATCACGCGGCGGAATTTTTCGGAAGAAGCGATATCTGATCTGTCCATCAGGCTTTCCAGCTCAGCTAAGCGTTTTTGCCGCTCTTCAGCCAGAAAAGGCACATCCAGCGCTACAAACTGTTTCAGGCCTTCAATCATCCGGATCATCAGTGGCGTGATTTGACGCTCAATCACGCTGACATTATTGATCGCTGCATTCAGATCAGCGACTTCCTGATCCAGGTTCGACATCTGCTTGCGCATCTGATCGTTGTACACTTTCAGGCCATCAATTTCCTTTTGGATGGTCTGAAACTGCTGCAGTTTGCTGTCAATTTTGTCGGTCATCTGATCAATTTTCTGCTGCGATGCAGCTGCAGAACTGTTGATTTTGGCCGCTTCTTTCACTACAGGCTCCAGCGCCTGTTGCTGTTGCGCCATGGCAGGCATGACGACTGCCAGTGAGGAAGCAAGCATGGCCTGCGGGACTAATTTTAAAAGCCTCATACTGTCAAACCCTGAGTATTTACGACCAGCGGGATACTGATCTGTGGAATTTGTGCACAGCATAGGGGCTGAATGTGACAGCTGTATGGCAGATTAATGACTTCTTGCGGTGACTCGGGTTGGAAGCGCTGGCGGTGAAAGTTGCGGTGGTTGCAGCATCAATAACGGCCAAAGACGCGGCTATTTTAGGCGGTTGGTCGCAGCGGCAGCGAACAAGACTGGGCATTGGCGGCGGCAGGTTTTATCATAGCCGCTGTTTTCTGCCTGCCATCAGAGCTGAGTCTGACACCATGATTATCCGCGCTAAATTACACTGGTTTCGTATGTTGTTTGTCTGGCGCGGTTCAGTGCTGACGCGTATTTTACCGCAACTTTTTACCATTATTGCGCTGGCCGTGCTGGTGCTGGCGGCAAAGTGGTTTTATCCGGCTTTGGTGCCTGATCTGACGCCACTGCCTTTTACCTTATTAGGCATTGCGCTGGCGATTTTTCTCAGCTTTCGTAATTCGGTCAGTTATGACCGCTTTTGGGAAGCGCGTAAACTCTGGGGCGCAGTATTAAATGAAAGCCGGACTTTGGCCCGGCAACAACTGACCGCAGTGGATGTCAGTCAGCCACAGCGCCAGCAATTTGTCTATGCTTTGATTGCTTTTGTGCATGCGCTGCGGGGTCAATTGCGACAGACCGATTGCACTGCGGCGCTGCAACAATTGCTCAGTCCAGGCGCTGCAGCGCGCGTCACGGCGGGGCGTTTTAAGCCAGCGCTGGTGGTGCTGGAGCTTGGACAGCAGTTGGCCCAAATGCGGCGTCAGCAGCAACTCGATAGCATGTTATTTGCTGCCATGGATCAGCAATTGTCCAGACTAAATGCCTGTTTAGGCGGCTGTGAGCGGATTGCCGGCACGCCAGTGCCTTTTGCTTATTCGGTGATTTTACATCGCACTGTGTATTGTTATTGTTTTTTACTGCCGCTGGGGCTGGTCAGTACGCTCGGCCTGATGACGCCATTGATTGTGGCTTTTGTCGCTTATACCTTTCTGGCGCTGGAAGCGCTGGCGGAAGAGTTGCAGGATCCCTTTGGTACAGAACCCTATGATTTAGCCCTGGATGCGATGACAGAAATGATTGAGTCAGCGTTGCGCGAAATGCTTGGTGAAGCTGTCGGGCCGGCACCGGCAGTACCGGCCAATTGTGTGTTGACCTAGTGCATGGCCGCAGTATTTGCTGCGGCGGGACAGCTTAATACCCGGCGGCATGACCCTGACTGGTTAATTTGGCGATGGTGTCGCTGGCCTGATGCGCAACGGTCTGGATCTGTTCTTGTGACTGAAATGCCTGTTGCACCAGCGTTAAGCCCTGACTGGCCAGGCTGCTGGCGTTGGTCATGCCTTGCATCGCGGCCTGGGTTAAGCTGGTATTGCGACTGACCACTTGCTGGATTTCCTGGGTGGAGCTGCTGGTGCGGGCTGCCAGGCTGCGCACTTCATCGGCCACCACAGCAAAACCACGGCCTTGTTCACCGGCACGGGCCGCTTCAATAGCGGCATTCAGTGCCAGCAAATTAGTCTGATCGGCAATAGACCGGATGGTGGTGACAATGGCGGATATTTGCTTGGATTCTTCGGTTAATTGAGTGATTTGTGCAAACGACTGCTTGACTTCAGTGGCGATAGCACCGGAATTTTGCACGGCAGATTGCAGTAAATTTTTGCTGTCTGCCGCCAATCTGACCGTGTGCTCTGAAGATGTCAGTGCCAGTGCCGCGCCTTGTTCCACCGCCTGGGCTTGTTGAATATGGGCTGTGACATTGCTGGCAAATTTAATCACCTTCACCACCTGGCCTTGTTCATCGCGAATGGGGTTGTAGGTTGCTTCCAGCCAGATAGCCTGACCACGCGCATCCAGCCGTTCAAATAAACCACGCTTAAACTGGCCCTTGGCCAGCTGCGGCCAAAAATCAGCATGTTGCTGATAAAAATCGGCTTTACAGAACATGCGATGGTGCTGACCCACAATTTGGCTGGCACTGTAACCGACGGTCTGCAAAAAATTGCTATTGGCTTTGACAATAGTGCCATCCGGTAAAAACTCTATCACTGCCTGCGAGCTGTCCAGAGCGGTCAGAATGGCTTGTTGTTGCTGCAATTGGAGGGTTTTGGCAGTGACGTCGGTGGCAAACTTCAGCACTCGCACCACCTGACCTTGCTGTTTGACCGGAAAATAAGTCGCTTCCAGCCATAGCGCAGAGCCATTTTTCTGCTGACGTAAAAAGGTGCCGGCTTGCGGAACGCCCATCGCCAGTTGTTGCCAGAATTGCTGGTACTCGCGGCTGCGGGCATAAGCGGGCGGGCAGAATAAGCGGTGATGGTTGCCAGCTAATTCAGCACTGCTATAACCAACCGCCTGCAAAAATAACGCATTGGCTTGTAAAATCTCGCCTTGCGGGCTGAATTCAATCAGCGGAATTTGTTGTTGTACGGCCTGATAAAACAAAGCTTCCATGCTATTGGCGAAAGATTCAGTCTGTTCCAGGACTGCGGCCGGGCGGAAAAAATGCTTAAACATGCAAGATGCCTTTTTGTTTCATTATTTACTACATTAGCGCTATCTTACACGATGAAACGAACCACCAGCGTATTTAGATCAACCGCCAACTTGGACAGTGCATGCGCTGCAGCACTGGTCTGACTGGCTCCGGCCGCAGTTTGGGTGGCTAAATCGCTGATGTTGACGATATTACGGTCAATTTCGCGTGAGACCTTGGATTGTTGCTCCGCAGCACTGGCGACAATGTGGTTGCTATCACTGATGCGACTGATTTCCTGCGCTATGGTTTCCAGTGCCTCACCGGCTTGATGGGCCTGTTGCAGCGCCTGTAGCGATTTTTCTTTACTGTGCTGCATCGATTGTACTGCGGCACTGGTGCCCTGGCGGATTTTCGCCACCATAGTTTCAATTTCTTTGGTCGATAATTGGGTACGATGTGCCAGTGCCCTGACTTCATCGGCGACCACAGCAAAACCACGGCCGGCATCACCAGCTCTGGCGGCTTCAATCGCGGCATTCAGCGCCAATAAATTGGTTTGTTCGGCAATAGCCCGGATCACATCCAGCACCTTGCCTATGTCCTGTGATTGCAGTGCCAGTTCGCCGACCAGTTCAGCACTGGTTTGTACATCGCGATCAATGTCGGCGATGGCGGCGACGGTTTGGACCACTTGTTGTTTACCAAGCCTGGTACTCTGTGCCGAAGCGCCTGAGGCTTCGGAAGTTGCCAATGCAGTTTTCGCCACCTCATCCACCGCACTGCTCATTTGTGTGATGGCAGTTGCTGCTTGCTGGATTTCATCATTTTGTTGTTGCACACCACGGGCGGCATCTTCGGTCACTGAATTCAGTTCTTCGGCGGCAGACGCCAGTTGGGTTGATGAATTGGCAATTAATGCAATGGTGTCATGCAGCTGTTGTTGCATGGTGCGAAGGGCGGTGGCCAGTGCCGCCACTTCGTCCTGGCCTGTGACTTCAATGCGCTGGGTTAAATCGCCGCCGGCAATACTGTTGGCCAGTTGCAGCGCCTGCTGCACCGGCCTGGTGATGCTGCGGCTGATCACAAAAGCAGTGATGGCTGCCGCCAACAAACTGACCAGCACCACTGCAACCACAGCGCCCCAGCCTTGCTGGTAATGTTGTTCGGACTGCTGAGCCTGCCCGGTGGCAAAGGTTTTATTCAGTGCCGTCAGCGCAATCAGGGCTTTGGTCATGTGGTTGGCAGTAGTTGCCAGTTCGGTGTTTGCCAGATGTCTGGCTTCGGGCAGTTGTTGTTGTGCCACCAACTGCAGCAATTGGCTTTTTAATGCGCTGTAATGCAAATAACTGTTGTTAAAATCCTGATAGAGCTGCTGTTCACCCGGGATGGAAATCAGTGGTTCATACTGCTGGCGAATGCGCGCCACATTTTGTTCGATGTTGGCTAAATCGTCGCGAATGGACTGTGCATCGGCGGCAGTTTCAGTAATCAGGATACGCAGCGTCAAGCCTCTTAAACTCATCACATTCAGATTCAGCTCGGCGAGATTTTCCAGACTGGGGATGGTGGTATGTTCGATGCTGACACTGATTTTATGCATACCCGACATCGTCGACAGTGCAAATAAGCTTTGCACGAGCAGCAGCAAACCGACAAAAGCAAAACCTGTCATTAAACGGGGCCCGATCTTGATATTTTGCAGTTTCATAACAGCTCACTCTGGTAATAACCCAATCTTGGTAAAGCCAGCCTAAATGCCAAAGCCTTACATCTTGTGCTAAGGATCTTTTGTACTGTTGGGTCGGAATGTTTTCGACCGGGCAACACAGCCAGTACAAAGAACCTGGTAAAAACTATATAGGACAAATAAGACATTAGCAACAAATGAGACTATTTTTTCAGCAGCACAGCCATGGTCTGGCCGCTGGTGCCCTGCTATAATCGCGCCGCAAATCCGCCGACCCCAGTGGCAGTGAAGCAAGTGGCGATTACCTGCGCGGCACTTTGGCTTCACACCTGGCATGGTTCGCTTTTGTTGGCTGTTCCAGGTTGAGAGTAAGGTTGAATAAATAGTTGATTTATCTAATCTAATAACCTGTTGTTTGTGAATTTCAGCTAATTTAATATAAAAATATTTTGCAGACGATATGGATGTACGATGCCGAAATTTCATTTTATTTCAGGGTTACCCCGTTCTGGCTCCACATTATTGGCTGGAATTCTTCGACAAAATCCGCATTTTCATGCCGCGATGACTAGCCCGGTTGCAGGGTTAATCAATGGCTCATTAGAGTTGATGGGCGCGAATAGTGAATCTTACTCTTTTTTTGATGAAACCAAGCGCAAGCGTATTTGCCAAGCCATTTTTGCGGCTTATTACGCAGACAAAGATCAGCCCGTTATTTTTGATACCAATCGCCAATGGACAGCACGTATGCACCAATTGGCGGAGTTATTTACTGATTTTAAAGTGATTTGTTGCGTACGTAATCCTGCCTGGATTATGGATAGTTTTGAACAAATCTATCGGAAGAATGCTTTTGATTACAGCCGGATGTTTAATGCCGCCACGCGGCAGACTGTGTATAGCCGCAGTGAAGCATTAATGAGTGCTGGTGGTGCCGTAGGCAGCGCTTGGACCGCCCTAAAAGAAGCCTATTACGGCGAGTTTTCCGATAGGTTACTGTTAGTCGATTACGACGTGTTGGCCAAACACCCTGAGAAGACGCTGCAGTTAATCTACCAGTTCCTTGACCAACCTTATTTTCAGCACGATCTGGATAATGTCGATTATCAGGAAAGTGAGTTTGATCAGCAACTGGGTGTCAAAGGGCTGCATCAGGTAAAACGTAAAGTAGAACATAAGATCAGGCGGAGCATTTTGCCACCGGATTTGTTTGCCAAATATCAGGAGATGGATTTTTGGCTAGATACTACAGGTACTGCAGCGCATAGCATCAGTGCCAAAAAAACATCATAGGATTATGACTCCGGGCAAGCCGGAACGGGACAGGAAGATGAATAAAACGCTGTTGAGTGGATTTATCGGTTTATTAATGCCTTTGGGTGGTTATGCTGCAATGGCAAGCCGTCAGTATTCTGCATCACCCGCGCTACAAGGGGAACCAGCTACGCAGTTGGATTGGCAGACCGCAGCAATAAAAGACATCAGACTAGAGAGGTCCACTGACAGTGCTCCAGCCCTGGCACAGGGTCAGCAGGTGCGTGAGTTGGTGATTATTGACGCTGCCGTGCCCGATAAAACCAGTTTATACCGCTCGCTCAAACCCGGTGTGGATGTGGTTGAGCTCAATAGCCAGCAGGATGGTTTGTTACAACTGCAACAAGTGCTGCAACACTACCGCGGGCTGCAAGCTGTGCATCTGGTGTCGCATGGGGAGCAAGGCAAAATCCTGTTGGGTAACAGCAGCATCGACAGTACCTCACTGGCCGAACACCCGGAGCTGCTTAGCCAGTTCAAACAAGCCGTAGTGGCGGATGGTGATCTGTTGTTGTACGGCTGTGATGTGGCTGCTGGTGCTGAAGGTGAGGCGTTGCTTGAACTTTTGAGGACGGGGACGCAGCTGGATGTCGCGGCTTCTACCGACAAAACCGGGGCCGCGGATTTGGGCGGCGACTGGGAGCTGGAAATTCAGCAAGGGGATATTCAAAACACTCTGGCATTTAGCCCTAAGGCACTGACTGATTTTAGCGGCGTGTTGGCTCTTGAGGTTTATAGGTCAAACTCGTTCACACAAGGCTACTACCAACCATCATTAACATCGTTGTATGACAATGATTTTCTGTTAACCGGCTCTACAGACGTGATTGCAGGACCATTCGACGATCGTCTTTATCTATCCATCAATAATTCAGGTGGGTTTCCAAATGGTCATTTACAGGCGGCTGCAACGAATACCTTAGTCAGTTTTGAATTAAAGGGCCTTAGGATAGGTGCATCTCGTGGCGGGACTCCCAATTTAAGTTGTGGTGCACAGCTCTTGGGGTATACCAATTCCTCCAGGATCATCACTCATGACTTCGTCATTCCCGACAGTGAAACTGTGTTAAATGTGAATCTAGCCGCCTTTTATGGCGAGCAAATTAGCCGATTTAAAGTCAATGCCTCTGGTTGCCAGAGTGTTTGGCACACATTGCGGATCGAGAGCTTTACTGTCGATAACAAAAAAAGAATTGGCGATGACACTACTCCTCCAGCTTTTGAAAATGCAACGCCTATAGCCAACTCCGTGACTCAAACCGGCTTTGTGCTCAATACAGATATTGACGAAGCAGGCCACATTTATTACGTAGTGGTTCCTAATGATCCCAACAATTTAAGCGCGCCGACCGGTTATCAGGTTAAAGAAGGGAAAAACTTTCTTGGTCAGCCCGCGATTCTTTCTGGCAATCAGCAGCTGAATAGCGGGCAGTTTAGTCACAGTTTTACCCTGACAGGGTTGAACCCCGGCACTGACTACGATGTATATCTGGTGGCTGAGGATGACGAGTCCGTGCCAAACCGTCGTTTTACTAAATTAGATGTAACGACAGATTCTGCCCCCACCACTGTCACTTCAGTGACATCCTCAACTGCAAACGGTGCTTATAAAACCGGTGATCAGATCGCCATCCAGGTGAATTTTAGCGCGAATGTCACCGTGACTGGTACGCCACAGTTAATGCTGGAGACAGGGGATACCGACAGAGCAATCAATTATGTCAGTGGCTCAGGCTCCAGTAGTCTGACGTTTAATTATACAGTGCAGGCAGGCGACACCAGCAGTGATCTGGATTATCTGTCGTCAAATGCACTTAGCCTCAATAGCGGCAGCATCAAAAATGCATCGGCAGTAGATGCAATTGTTACTTTGCCAACGCCCGCAGCGGCCGGATCGCTGGCTGCAAATAAAGCGCTTAGCATTGATACCACAGTACCGACAGCTGCGGTGGTGGTAACAGATAACAGCTTGCTAGCCGGTGAATCTTCGACTGTCACCTTTACTTTTAACGAGGCAGTGACGGGTTTCAGCAATAGCGATCTGACGATAGCGAACGGCACTTTAACTGCCGTCAGTAGCGGCGATGGCGGTGTCAGTTGGACCGCCACTTTTACGCCAACAGCCGGTGTGAGCAATACGACCAATGTGATCAGGCTGAATAATTCCGGCCTGACAGATGTGGCAGGCAATGCGGGTACCGGTACCACAGACTCCAATAACTACAGCATTGATACAGTGAGGCCAACAGCGACGATAGTGCTGGCAGATACAGCGCTGCGCATTGGCGAAACGTCAACGGTGACTATCACTTTTAATGAAGTAGTCACCGGTTTTACCAATGCCGATCTGACGATTGCGAACGGTACTTTAAGCGCGGTCAGCAGCAGTGATGGTGGCATCACCTGGACTGCCACCCTGACGCCAGCCGCCAGCGCCACGGCTGCCAGTAATGTGCTGACATTAGACAATACCGGCCTGGCCGATACTTCTGGCAACAGCGGGACTGGCAGCACCACCTCTAACAACTATGCGGTTGATACCGAAGCGCCGGCAACCCCAGCGCAGCCAGATTTAGTGGATGCGGCAGACAGTGGCTCCAGCAATAGCGATAACATCACCAACGACAGTACACCGACCTTCAGCGGTACGGCGGAAGCAAACAGCACGGTCGAAGTGTTTGCCGGCGCGACCAGTTTGGGCACAGTGCAGGCCAATGGCAGCGGTGGATGGAGTTTGACCGTGGCTGGTGGTTCCGCCTTGGTCGATGGCAGTTATGCCATCACGGCAATGGCCACAGACCAGGCCGGTAATCCAGCACTGGCGCCATCAGTGGCCTTAGCTATCACTATTGATACCACAGCGCCAGCTCAACCTGCTGTACCGGATTTAGCCGAAGCCTCAGATAGCGGTAGTAGCACGACTGATAATCTGACTAAATTGCAGCATATCACCCTGCAAGGTGGCGCTGGTGCGGTAGAAAACGGTACCAGGGTCAGGATCCGTTCTAGTCTGGATGGTGGCTTAACCTCAGTCGCGGCGGATAATAACGGTGCTTACAGCTTGGCGGTCACAGGCTTAACGGCCGGCAATCACAATCTGGTGGCGATAGCCACAGATATCGCCGGCAACCAGAGTGTGGACTCAGCCCCACTGGCGGTGGTGATTGATATCACGGCTCCAGCGCTTGGTGGTTTTGCCTTTGATCAAGCTTCAGTGACTGATGCCAATCAGACGACTGTTAGTTTCAGCCTCAATGGTGCTGAAGTGGGCGTTACGGCCGAATACAGCATCAGCAGTAATAATGGCGGCAGTCCGGTGCAGGATTCTTTTGTGGTGTCCGCTGCCAATCAACAAATCAGTGGTCTGAATGTCAGCGGTTTAAACGATGGGCAGTTAACAGCCAGTCTGCTGCTGACCGATGCCGCCGGTAATAGTCACAACTCTGCAGCGATTGCCACAGTGGTAAAAGATGCCGAGATTCCGCAGCTTAATGTGCTGAGCATTGCTGACGGGGATTATAAAGCCGGCAGCAGCATCAGCTTTAGCCTGACCTTCAGTGAAAACCTGGTGTTATCGGGGGCGAACGCAGATTACCTTCTGAGCATTGCGATTGGTGGCGTCAGCCGTCAGGCAGTGCTAACCGGCAATCACGCCGGGGTGTTAACCTTTAGCTATACAGTGCAGCCGGGTGAAAATACCACAAACGCTGGAGTCGCTGTTGCCAGCAATGGCTTGTCACTGCAAAACGGTGCCAGTATCAAAGATAGTGGCAACAATGACGCCAACCTGAACTTCAGCGGCGTACAGAACAGTGCGGCTCAGGTAGATACCACAGCGCCGGTGCTGGCGGTGGTGACAGATCCAGCTCTGGCGGTATTTGTTAATGCGCCGAATTACCAGATCAGCGGTACCCATGCTGAAATTGGCCTGACGATTAACCTCTATACAGATACAGGCAATGATGGCACTGCCGATGGTGCAGCCTTGGCCAATGTGGTGGTGGATGCCGACGGTAACTGGAGTCTGTTGCAACCTTTAACCGCCGATACCGTACACAATTATGTGGTGGTGGCAGAAGATGCCGCGGGTAATTTGTCGCCGGCGGTTGATGTGCCGACTATTACTGAAGATTCGATAGCTCCGGTTGCTGCTGTGGTCACGAGCCCAGCTGTAGCTGATGCAGTTAATAGCCCGACCCGGCTGATTGAAGGCACGCACAATGAAAATGGGGTCATGGTCGAGATATTTGCCGACAGCGATAACAACGGTATCGCGGATAACGCGACCGTGCTGGCCAGCGCAGCAGTGGGTGCTGTGACGTCAGGTACCTGGTCATTGACAGTTCCGCTGACAGCAAATACCGCTAACAACTTTGTTGTGGTCGTCAAAGACAAAGCAGGCAACGTTTCTGCCGCTGTGGATGTTGCCACTATTACTCAGGATGCTGTGGCGCCTGCCGTCACAGTGCATCCTTTAGCAACAGCAGACACAACACCGGCGTTAACCGGGACTGTGAATGATCCTACTGCTACATTAAGCTTGCTGGTGAATGGTCAACGCTATCAGCCGGTCCATAATGGCAATGGCGGCTGGGCCCTGGCGGATAATCAACTGGCAGCGCTGGCGCATGGGGTGTACGACGTGGCGGTCAGCGCGACCGATACCCAGGGCAATGTTGGTACTGACGTCTCCGGCAATGAACTCACCATCGACTTATTGCCACCCTCTGGTTATAGCGTGGCAATCCAGCAAAACCGGATAGATGCCAGCAACCACAATGCGCTGAGTTTTGTCTTTACCGGCGCTGAAGTGGGTGCAAGCTACAGCTATGTGATTTCAGATGGCAGCAACACTGTGACAGGGACTGCCCTGATTACTGCAGCCACTCAGCAGGTCGGTGGCATCAATGTCAGTGCGCTGGCTGAAGGCACCTTGCAGCTCAGAGTGACCTTGATGGATAGCGTTGGTAATACCGGCGCTGCGGCCACTGCTACTGTGCTGAAACGGTACAATGTCAGCCCGGAAATTAGCGGCACTGCACTGACCTCAGTGCAGGAAGACAGTCTGTATAGCTTCACGCCAACCGCGACCGATGCAGATACCGGCACCACGCTAACTTTTAGTATTGTCAATAAACCAGGCTGGGCAACGTTCAATGCGGCCACCGGGGCCTTAACCGGTACCCCGGCGAACGTTGATGTCGGTGTCACCGCAGGTATTGTGATCAGTGTCAGTGATGGCGAATTCTCGGCGGCACTGCCGGCCTTTAGCCTGACTGTCAACAACGTCAACGATTTGCCTGTGGTGACTGGCAGGGAAGTAACGCTGGCCGAAGATAGTTCGGTGACGCTGACGCTCATCGGTGAAGATCAGGATGCCGATATGCTGAGTTTTGACCTTGTCAGTCAGCCTGAACATGGCACGGCCACGCTGTCAGGCAATACCCTGCTGTACACACCTGCGGCCGATTACCAGGGCAGCGATAGCCTGAGCTATGTGGCGAAGGATGCGGTCGCCGCGTCTGAACCTGCCAGCATCAGCTTCCAAATTACGCCGGTGAATGATGCGCCAGTGGCGGTCAATGACAGCTACACGCTGACACGGACCGCCAATCATCAGTATGGACTCAATGTGCTGGCGAATGACTCGGATGTGGATGGCGATACCCTGACGATTGACGGCGCAGCCAGCAGCGTTGGCACTATGGCATTGAATGCCCAGGGCTTAACCTTGACCGTGCCTGAGTTGTACGTTGGACCAGTTAGCCTCAGTTATACCCTGATAGATGGCAAGGGCGGCCGGGCCAAGGCTGAAGTTAGTCTGATCATTGAAGGTGGCGCGGCGAATAACTTGCCGGTGATCACAGTGCCAGCGGATATCAACACCAATGCCACGGCCTTGTTTACCCGGGTGCCGTTAGGCACAGCCACTGCTGTGGATAGTAACGGCCGGCGGCTGCGGGTGAGCCTGGTCAATGGTAGCTTGTTCTTTGCGCCAGGCGCGCATCTGGTGTACTGGCAAGCGACGGATGCGGCGGGCAATACCGCCACCAAAGCGCAGAAAGTCAATGTCAGTCCGCTGGTGTCGCTGAGCAAAGATCAACTGGTCGGCGAAGGCAATGAGGTGGTGGTTGATATTATCCTCAATGGTCCGGCGCCGGTGTATCCGGTGCAGGTGCCTTATACCGTCACGGGCAGTGCCGATGGCAACGACCACACCCTGGTGGCTGGCGTGGCTGAAATTAGCAGCGGTACCAGTACGCAGCTGCGATTCACTGTGCTGGAAGACAGTCAGGTTGAAGCCAATGAAGATATCGTGGTGACGCTCGATGAAAGCCTTAACCGTGGCAGTCAGCGCAGTAGCCGGATTGTGATTAGTGATAGCAATATTGCGCCTGTGGTGACGTTGGCAGTGCAGCAACAGGGCGAAAACCGGCTGACGGTGAGCCAGGATGCGGGTGAAGTCACGATCAATGCCACTGTGACGGATGCTAATAGCAATGATCAAGTCAGTGCTGAATGGAGTTTTGACGGCTTGAGTAATGTCACCAGCGTTAGCAGCGAACTGCGGTTTGATCCGGCTAAACAGCAACCTGGCTTGTATGAAATCAGCTATAACGCCACCGACAATGGCACGCCCACACTTTCGGCCAGCAACCGGGTCTTTGTGGTGATCCGGCCGGCCTTACCGACTCTTACGACAGCCGATTCCGATGGTGATTTAATTCCGGACACGCAGGAAGGTTTTGCCGACAGCGATAATGATGGTATTGCGGATTATCAGGATGCGTTAAGTGAATGTAACGTGATGCCAACCGAATTGCTGGGTCAAACCGAGTTTGTCGCCGAAGGGGAGCCCGGCGTGTGTTTACGCTTGGGCACTATCGCTGCGCAAACCGATGCCGGCGGGTTGCAAATCCGTCAAGACACTGTGGTGACCGATGAAGTGGCTGTGAATATCGGCGGGATCTTTGACTTTATTGCTTATGGCTTGCCAGAGCAGGGGCAAAGTTACAGCCTGGTGTTACCACAACGCTTACCGGTGCCAGCCAATGCGGTGTATCGCAAGTACTCAACTGAGATGGGGTGGGTCGATTTTGTCAGCAATAGCCGTAACTCGGTGGCCAGTAGCCAGGGCGAACGTGGTTATTGTCCACCGCCGGGCGATGCCAGCTGGAGTGCAGGTTTAACCGAAGGGCACTGGTGTGTGCAGGTGACAGTACAAGATGGCGGGCCGAATGATGCCGATGGTATCGCCAATGGCGCTATTGTCGACCCGGGTGGGGTGGCGGTGGCAGTGGATGGCAATCAACTGCCGGTCGCGAAAGCCGATGCAGCCAGCACCTTCGGCGATGTTGCTGTGGTGGTAAATGTATTAGCCAATGATAGTGATGCAGATGGTGATGCCTTGACGGTGAGTCAGGCGGTGGCTGGTTTTGGGGTGGTGACAGTGTTGGCGGATCAACAGCTGAGTTATGTCCCCAATGCCGGTTTTATCGGCACTGATGTGCTGGTTTACAGTGTCACCGACGGTAAAGGCGGTACTGCCAGTGCTGAACTGAGCATCAGCGTGGTTGCCAATACGGCGCCGGTGGCGGTGAATGATACGGCATCGACGGATGATAAAACCGCGATCAGCATCGCGGTGCTTGCCAACGATAAAGACGCTGATGGCCAGCGCTTGACGATAAGTGCCGCCAGTGCGGTGCAAGGCAGTGTGACTATCAGTGCTGACCAAAAGCTGCTGTATACGCCTAAACGTGGTTTTAACGGTGTAGATACCATCCGCTATACAGTGCGGGATGGCGTCGGTGGCGAAGCCAGTGCCGAGGTCAAGGTCACAGTGCAGGCTTATCTGGATGTGCTGATTAACAACAAGTCAGGCGGCGGCAGTCTGACGCTTTGGCTGGTGCTGGGGTTAGCGGCCGCTGTGGTGTTGCGGCGCAAACCGCGGTTGCTGGCCAGCGCCCTGGTGTTGCTGGCGCCAGCCAGTCAGGCAGCTGGTGATTGGTATGGCCAGGCCGGTATTGGGTTGAGCCGGGCCGATGTCGTTGAAAGCCGGCTGGCAACGCAGGCACCTGCCGGCGTGTTGCTGGAGTTTGATAAAAAGAGCCAGTCGTCCAGCCTGGGTATTGGTTATCAGTTGCTGCCGCGGCTGGGGGTGGAACTGGGTTACCTTGACTTGGGGAACGCTGGCGTCAATATCAAAAGTGACAGTCTGACACCGGCGCAATACCATGAATTGGTCAAAGCCGTCAGTCCGGTGCTGGTCGATGGCGTGACGCTGGCAGCGCGCTGGACCTTGTGGCAACACGACAGTTTCCACCTGCAGCTCCCGGTTGGGATGATGCGTTGGGATAGCAGTATCCGCAGTCAGCTGGGGGAGAGCGTGAAAAAAACCACGGCCCAGGGCACAGATCTGTTTTACGGTCTGCAGCTGAATTATCAGTTAGCAACCGACTGGCAACTTGGAGTTGCGGTGCAGCAGCTTGAGCTGGCACCGAACGCGGTCAGCCATTGGCAGTTGTTGTTACGTTATCAGTTCTAATCATTTTAACGCTACAACAACCAATGCCGCTGGATAGCGGCCTTGGTCTTGACGCGTGTTCTTGCAGCAGACTGTCAGGTGCTCGCCGCCTTGTGGTTCTGCGAGCGCCAGACAAGCTGTTTGGTTAATTATCCTGAAAAGCGTAAACATTAGGCAGATAAATAGTTTCACCAGCCTGATGTTTTTTGCGCGCGAATTCAAAGAAATTATGGATGCTCACTCCATAAACTTTTTGCGTATTAAATTGCGGGATTAAGTGATCAACGAATTCTTCAGCAAATATGATGAGCGCAGCGGATTAACTGCAGATCCGCTTCATCACCATGTTGAAAATACATTTTGATAAAGGTATGCAGCTGGGCAAGACGAAACACCACTTTCATACTGGTCGGACGCCAGAATTTAAAATCCATTTGTGGATGATTAGCCAATTCAAAATCAAATTCACGCTCGCCTTTCCAGGGCACGCAATGCACTTCAAAACCATTGGCGGTAAATACCTTGTAGATCGACAGTCGCGGTTTTTGCTGGCATTCGAGTACCTTGATGCCATCGTGTTTGCCACCCAGCAACTGCACATTCCAGTTATCCGGGTTGGTCAGTACATCCAGCGAATTTTCAAAACCATATTTCAACATGCCTTCAGCCATGCCCAGAGATGTCGCCACCGCGTGATAAAAAGGCGGAATATTGCCAAAACTGAGTTGGCGTTTCAGCCGGTTGATTTCTCGAAGCCGGTGTTCAACCTGTTGAATGTTGGTGGTCATTGGCAAAATCCTTTGCGATCAAGTCTGGTGTTGAAAGCCGATTAAATCGGAACAGCTTAGCTATTATTGCAAACTTTGTTAATGCCGATTTGTGTCTGAGCCGCTGTTTGGATGAAAAATATGCCATCTGCCTATGGGGTAAGAGTTGATGCCGCTGGCAGTAGGTTGTTGTCGCTCAAATGAGCGACAACAACCTTGGATCTAATCTTCAGTCCATAACTCATCATCGGCGGCCCAAAGTGCCAGCAACTCAGCCTGACGCGCCAGTTGTTTTGCTGCTATTGCCAGCTCGCCCGGTACGGTTGGACTGCCTTGCCAGTTCTGGCCCTTGGCGGCTTCGGCAGCCAGTTTGCGCCAGCGACTGGCAAAAGCAGCTAGAACCTCACGTGGTTCGGTCAAATCGGCCGCGCTTAGATGGTCAAATGGCACTGGTTGTGGCTGCACGCCTGTGCTGTCGCCGGCCAGGATCCAATAACCAACAAAACCAGGATCGGCCGGATCTTCCACTGCCCACAGGCCAACATAAGGTGCGGTAAACCATTCCGGGCTGTCACAAATCACCCCATGCGGGATTTGTTGCCTGGTTACATAGCATTCAATGGCGGCGAACTGGCTGTCACACCAGGCCCAATCTTCGGCATCGTCAAAATTCATCAGCGGCTCTCTATCAGTTAAAACCCTATTGTCGGTAACCACATGACCATCTTGCAAGCACAGCTAAAGCTGAAGCTGAAGATATCGAAGCCAGATCCCAGAGAGAATCGCACCGGTCAACCAAGCTGGGATCAACAACGATGGGCGCAGGTTAGCGGCGATAAAACTCAATAGCAGGCAGGGCAATAGCACTATGACTGGTAACGAGAGTGCAAAAAAGTAATGGCTGGCGGTTAAGGACACTAATACTAACATCACAGGGCCAATATATTGCAGTTGGCGCAATAATGGCGGGAATTGTGCCAAAAATAGGGTGTATTGTTGACAAAATTGATATTGGCTTACCTGCCAGCCGGCACTATTGAGCAGCAATAGACTCGAGGTAATCAGTCCAATCCAAGCGCCGAGATCGGGTCTTTGCGTCAAGCTGATGTGACCAAGCGCCAGCACGAGCAGCATCAACAACAAACGGCACAGTAAGGCAGCAGGTTGATGTAGGCCTTGTTGCCACCAGAATCGGCAAGCAACTTGCAATCTGCCTTCAACTGCTTTGGGCAAGCGCGGTGTGGGGGGCGCTTGGGCGGTTTGGGCCGTCGCTGGCCAACAGCAGCACAATAACGCAATACTCAAACCCCATAACGCCAGTGGCAGCGTGGGTAGCCATAGGAGTGGCAAACTGAGTAGTAACAACCACAACAATCGAATGCCGCGGTACAGCAAGGCAACGGCATAGCCATATTGCAGCAGGGCAAAACACAGCTGGGGAACAACTTGCTGCCACTGACTCATATTGGCACTGACAATAATAAAAAGATGCAGCAACAATAAAGGATGGCAGACCAATAACAACAGGTGATCGACCAGCCTGCGCTGCGTGGTTGGGATAGGCAAACTATTGAGAAATAACTGATAACGTCGACCTAACAACGCATCACGGTAAAGCCACAGCAGCAGGCTTTGGCCACACAACAAGCACCAGGCGAGCAAAATGGCTTGGGAGGGTGGTAAATCAGCCCGGTAAAACATGCCATAGGCTAACACTAACAACATCAACAGCGCCGCTACCGCGGGCCCCAACAGGATCACTGTGCCAAACAGCAGTTGCTGCACTTGCTGCACTAATAACTGCAGTTCATGCCATAAACAGCCATAACGACATTGCAGGTAGGCCTTAAACCGCATGCAGGGGCACCAAGCTAAACTGATGTTGCTGGAATAAGTGGCCATCATGGCTGGCTGCGATAATCATGCCCGGATATTGATCGACATAATGCCATAAAGCTTGTTGGGCCTGTTCATCCAACGCAATGTTGGGCTCATCGAGCAACAACAACTCAGGTTGACGCATCATGGCCGCAATCAGCGTCAGTTTTTTCCGGTTTCCGGCGGATAAATCAGTGATCAGACAATCCAGTTGCGGTAAAAAATCAAAATCTGTCAGCAACTGGTCGGGGGCCGGTAGCTGCCACATCTGTTGTTGTAACTGCAATAACGCGCGGCCACTAAGAAAATCAGGCAGCGGCACACTATCGGAAGCCAGCGCCACAGCCCGATCTGCCTGGGTTAAACGCTGCTGATGCCAAAAAATATCGCCGCCCTGGTGTGGTAGCAAACCGGCAATAGCCGCCAGCAAACTGGATTTACCGGCGCCATTGGGCGCGATAAGGCAATGACGCTGACCAACAAACTGTTGTTGATAATGGTTTAAAATTTGGCGTTGACCACGTCGTAATATCAACTGCTGGATGATTAAAGACATCAAAATGTACTCGTAACCAAGGTTAGTGCAGTCTGACAAAACACAACAAGCTGAGCAAGATTGAACACTGTGGTTTGTTGAGGTGGGCGTGGGATTATTTGTAACTCATTATGTGTAAGATAATCAACAGGCGAGCGAGCGCAGCCTGTTGATTCATGATGCTGTGATGTTGACTTAGAACTCGTAGCTATAGCTCAGGCCAAAACCTGTGCCGATTTCTTTTGAGCGCACGATCACATCCGATTGCGTGACTTCCTGGGTTTCACCCAGCAGGTTCTGTACTTTAAATTTCACTTTGGAATTAAAGTCCGGATACCAGGTGTACACCAGATCCAATGAATGGAACGGCTGTTCAAAGGCATCTTGCCGGCCAGCGACACCAGACGCCAAAATGCGTTCGCCAAAAACGTTATACACCAAAGATGTACTGTGCTCGCCATCCGCTGAATCGTAGTTCAGTTGCAGGTTCACCACATATTCCGAGTGACCGGTTAAACGTTTGGTTGGGTTGGTCAGACTGCCTGCCAGTGCCGGGTCAATCGACACTTCTGAATCACTGAGTGTGATATTGCCTGAAGTAAACAAGCCATCCGCCAGCCAATTGATATCCTGCAGGAACTCAGCTTCGATACCATAAACTTCACCCGTTTCACCATTGACGAAAGTGGCGGTGTATTCAGTGTCGCCGACTGACAAAATGGTTTCAATTGGGGCAGTAATGTCTTTATAAAAAGCGGCCACTGAATAGTTATTGCCATTCTCACCATAATACTCAAAGCGGGCATCATAGTTTTTGATTGGACTGCTATTAAGGCCAGCACGACCAATAGTCCGGATATCGGTCAGTGGATCAAAGTACACCACTGGCACTACTTCCCGCAGATCAGGCCGCACTACAGTTTCACCATAACCAAAGCGCAACTGATACTTTTCGCCACCCAGATAGGTCATCGATAACGCCGGGTAAAAATCGTCTTTATTGATGGTGCCGCTCTGAATACGTTCGTTGTTGTAATAGATATCCAGCTGTTCCCGGCTGAAAATCAGGCTGGAAGTACCGATAGTGACCTGTTTAAAATCTTCATACCGCGCACCACCACTAAAGCGCAGCAGGTTGTCGTAGATGACGTCAAACTCGCCGTATAACGCATCAACTTTTTGCGCGGCCAGATAATCGTCGGCATCCGGCGATGTTGGCTCACGAAAATCCACCAGCAGGGCGTTTTTGTCAATCAGGTTATCGGTCAGATAACCCGTCATGCCAAGAATACCAGCGGCCTTGTCATTGATAGGTAGTGACACCCCTGTGGTGTTATTCATGGCAAAAGTCGAGGTATTGTAAACCCGGGCTTTGTCGCTGAAGTCGTAACCGCCTTTAAATTCCATTTCATAGGCGCCACGACTGACCGGCAGGTTCAGATTACCGCTGTAGGATTTGACATTATCTTCCATGCTGACAAAAGAATAGGCAATTCTATTGTCATCGCCGGTAATCGTCGAGCGCTGATAGGCACCTTCTGTGCTGTAAGCATCTTCAAAGGTATAACTAACGTCAGTCGGTATGTCAGTTTCAGCTTTAGATTGAGTATATTGCCAGTCAAAGCCTAAACCTGCCAGATCCAGGAAGGTATGCAGGCCTTTGAACTGGTCGATATCCAGTGTTCTTTCCTGATACTCAAAACTATGATTACGCACCGCTTGACCTGTACCCATAATTGTTTTTGAAGTACTGGCGTTTGGACTTTGTAAAATACTGATTTCGCTTTCGTCGTCAGCATCTGACAAATACATCTTTGAATAAGTGACTTCGTTCTGACCCAGCTTATAACCCAGATTCAACACACCGTTCTTGCGTTCTGTTTCAGTGGTGACCTGACTGTCTTTTACTGTGTTATAGCAACTGATGCGTGCTTCAGCCGCTGTCGCCAAACTGGTTGAACAGTTTTCCAAAGCTCTTTCACTGATCACTGCGGTTCTGCGTTCACTAAAATTCCAGCTGGTGTCATAAGCAACAGCAGCCAGCACGCCAACCTGTCCGCCAAACCAGTCTTCGCTGAAACTGTCGCCGATATGCGCTTTCAGATTGTATTTAGGATCCAGCGATTCATCTTGCATCACCATAGTGCGTGGCAAAGATTTCAGTAACTGGTTATTGATTTGTAGAGCCTGCGCTGCCCGGCTGGACGTCGCGGTATCTTTCAAACCGTCTTTTTCTACAATCCCACGCAGGCTGAAATCGCCGCGGTAATGCACAATCCCTTGTTGCAGTGCGGTTGGAATGCCATCGTCGTTGCGATTGTAGGTAAAACCAGAGCCTGAGTTACTGTCTTTACCGATACCGGCTTCAATACCAGCGGTAAATTCAGTCGGCACGCCTTTAGTGCGGATATCAATGCTACCGCCACCAAAGGCTGCCGGCATCGAAGGCGAATAGGCTTTTTGTACCGCCATACTATCGATAATACTGGATGGGAAAATATCCAGTGGCATCACGTTGCGGGTTAAGTCTGGACTTGGAATATTGGCACCATTGAGGCGGGCGCTGGAATAACGTTCACCCAGACCACGCACATAAATAAACTTACCATCGACCAGCGTTAAACCTGTGACCCGACGCAAAGCCGAGGCGGCATCCGAGTCACCGGTACGAGACAGTTGTTCAGCGCCCAGGATATCAGCGACAAAAGCCTGAGTTTTACGTTCTTCAATCACAGCAGCAGCGCTGCCTTGTAAGCGGCTGCCGGTGGCAACCACTTCTTCCATCATTTGTTCATCGGGTTGTTGTGCCTGCGCCAATGGGCTGCCCAGCAAGGCCAGCGCGACTGCGCCCGCCAGTTTAGTACGTCGAAGATGCGTATTCATCTGTTGTTTTCCTGCTTGTTATCGAAAAAAAGGCGCAATAACAGCGCCTTTTTTTATCGATATAAAACCATCGGATTAGTCTTTATCCGCTGCAGTCACAGCTTCTTTGACCCATTTCGCCCACTCGGACGTGGTGTCTTTATCAGATAATGCACCGATAAACTCTGCACCTTTTGCATCGTAAAAGGCATCCAGTGTTTTCAAATCATTTGGCTTGATAGTGACTTTGCTGGATGAGGCTGAGTTGGTCGAATAACCATCGGCCGCTACCGCATCACCGACAGCACCAAGTCTCTGGCTGACGCCGCCATTATCAAACCAAACCGACATCGCTGTGGTATTCAACGGACCTGTGGTAAACAAGCCGCCAGCTTGAGAAAATTCGGCATCACAAGCCATCACAGAACCAACCATCTTGATCTTGTCCGCGCGCACTTGACCAGGCGTTTTAAAGTTGATGCACTGCGTGTTTTTACCTTCTTTTTTCACCAGCAGCGTGTTGAAGAAAGAACCTGAGAATTCATCATCAAAGGTAATACCCAATGAAGGACCATTGTCACGCACAGATTTACCATCTGTGGTGATGACGGTCACGTTGGCGAAATTCGGGCTGGAAGGCTTGGTTTGGGTGTTGGTTGCCGGGTCTTTGTTGGTGATACCATCGATTTCAAAACCGCCGTTACCCATGTTAATTTTCTGACCTTTTTTGATCACCTTAGTACCGTCAGTGAAATCTTTTTTCGTGTCAACAGTGCCATGGCGTACCAGGATATATTGGCCTTTACCTTGCCAGCCAGCATCAACGTCAATACCGTCATCCTGAGTATCGGTCACCACGATATTTTTAATGTTGGCTGCGCCACCAAAAAACTCAATACCATCGTCATAACCTTGGTGCACGTGCAGGAATTCAAAACTTGAACCACTGCCGACCGCGTTCAAAGTCAGAGAGTTTAAGTCGTCACCATCGCCACCAGTTTTTGGACCTGAACCTGCGTACCAGATTTTGGCGTATTTAATGGTACCGCTGTTGTCGGCATTATCTTTACCGCCGTAGTGGCTGAGGATACCTTCTGTAGGCGCGTTACAGGTACCAGCTTTGGCATCCTGTGTTGCATTGCGCTGTGCATCTGTACATTTGTCGGTAAGGCCATAACCGTTGATAATAATGCCACCCCAATCCGCAAACTGCGGGCCATCACCGACGACATCCAGTCTTGGGAAAGCATTGGCGGAAGTAAAAGTAATAGGTTTGTCAAAAGTACCAACCGCATTAATTTTTGCACCACGCGCGATACGAATGATCGATTCGCCGCTGGTAAACGCCATATTAGCGCCTGCTTCAATGGTTAAGGTCGGGCCAGCTGCTGTAGTGCAGCTTAAAGTGGTATTACAATCTTTACCAATCAACAAGGCACCGGTAAATACGTGTGCGCCACCATTTGCTAAGGCTTTGAACGTCAGGTCGCCGGTAATTTCAGTATTTTTACTGGCAAATACATCAGAGTACATACAATCTTTGCCATCATAAGCGCCTTGGATCTCACCACGTTTGGTGCAAGGGTTTGTTGTGCCTGTGCCGCCGTTGCCGCCAGTACTGCCACCGCTGTTGTTGGTTGTATTGTTTGAGTTATTGACGCTGGTGTCGTTTACAGTTGGGGTAATTTTGATATCGCCACCACAGCCGGCCAGTACCAGGGCAACAGCTACAGCAGATACCTTAAACACAGTCTTGAGTTGCATCGATCTCTCCGAAATTTGGAAGTGTGGGTTAATCAAATCGGAGTTCAAGGTACTGAGGCTAAGTGACATTTTCGTTACAGTTTGAAGACGTCATAAATAATTCATCTTGTCACTGGGATCAGTGGATGGGGGGCGGACAGTGCTTCATCCTGAACGATGACAGTCAAAAAAGTTTCAGCGCAGTGCCATCTGGCTGTCTTATTCGCTGTGAATGCTCAGGAGGCACCAAAATTATGGATTAACATTGAGTCTGCATGACAATTTGACGACTTCTTTTCATAAAATTGTCATAATAAGTGGTAATACTGCGCAGAGTTGATATAACAAATGGATAACGGAAACTGCTATGTCGAGAAGAATTCTGATTGTTGAGGATGAAGCACCAATCCGCGATATGTTGTGTTTTGTGCTGGAACAAAACGGCTATCAGGCCAGTACTGCGGGTGATTTTGACAGTGCCATCAATCAGCTGGTTGAGCCTTACCCGGACTTGGTACTGCTGGACTGGATGTTGCCTGGCGGCAGCGGTATTCAGATCGCCAAAAAAATGAAGCAACATGAGTTAACCCGTAATATCCCTATCATCATGATTACCGCTCGCGGCGAAGAAGAAGACAAAGTCCGCGGCTTGGAAGTCGGGGCTGATGATTATGTCACTAAGCCATTTTCACCGAAAGAATTGATGGCCAGAATTAAAGCGGTGATCCGCCGGGTCGCGCCAACCAGTCTGGACGAAGTGATTGAAGTACAGGGCCTGAAACTGGATCCGGTGTCACACCGTGTCAGTGCTTCCGAGCAACCACTGGATATGGGGCCCACTGAATTCCGTTTATTACATTTTTTCATGACGCATCCGGAGCGGGTGTACAGCCGTGAACAATTGCTCGATCACGTCTGGGGCACCAATGTGTATGTGGAAGACCGCACTGTCGATGTGCATATCCGGCGACTGCGCAAAGCCATCTCGGTGGCAGGACATGACAGACTAGTGCAAACTGTACGTGGCTCTGGCTACCGTTTTTCGGTAAAATAACCCACCGACAGCCAGCGTCAGGACGACGCTGGCTTATGTTCGCCTTTGCAGCTGAGTAGGTGTTATGCGTTTATTGCTTTCCCGGCGAAAAATTGTCAGTCAATTAGTGGTGCTTGCCACTGTCTCATTGTTGCTCGGCTGGATCTTCGGTCTGGCAATGGAATTCTTGTTGTTATGTTGTGTGCTGCTGATAGGTTGGCACTACAAGCATTTATTTTTGCTAGATAAATGGTTGTGGCGCGATCGCAAATTGTCACCACCGGCTGGCGATGGCAGCTGGCAACAAGTGTTTGACGGCATCTATTACCGCCAGCGCAAATCCCGCAAGAAAAATAAAGAATTACGTGGCTTAGTCCGGCGTTTTCGCGACGGTGCTGAAGCCTTACCAGATGCCATCATAGTGCTAAATGCCGACTGGACCATTGTCTGGTGTAACAGATTAGCCCAGCAACTGGCTGGTCTGCGCTGGCCGCTGGATGAACATCAGCGGATAGACAACCTGATCCGTAATCCTGAATTTGGTCAATTTCTGCAAAATAAACAGTTTGAACATGGGCTGGAATTGGTGTCACCGCTGTCTGATGAAGTGACGCTGGAATACCGGATTTTGCAGTATGGCCAGAAGCAATTTTTATTGATCATCCGCGATATCACGCAAATCAAACAGTTAGAACAAATCCGCAAAGACTTTGTTGCCAACGTTTCGCATGAACTACGAACACCATTGACCGTTTTACATGGTTATCTGGAAGTGATGGATGCGGATCATCTGCCTTCGGTGGCGATTTGGCAAAAAGCCCATGGTGTGATGCTGGATCAAACTAAACGGATGGATGCCTTAGTGCAGCAATTGCTGACCTTGTCGCGCATTGAAGCTTCGGCCAAAGTGCAGTTTGATCCTGTGGTCGATGTGCCTGTGATGCTGGCGCTGCTGGAGCAGGAAGCGCAAAGTCTGAATCGGGAAAAACAACACAGTATTATTTTTAGTGTGGATCCCGCTCTCAGGGTCAGTGGCATCACCGAAGAGTTGCGCAGTGCTTTTTCTAATCTGATCACCAATGCCATTAAATATACGCCAGCCGGTGGTGAGATCCAGATCAGCTGGCAACGACAGCACACCAAAGCGGTGTTTTCGGTGACGGATAATGGTGAAGGTATCGCTGCCCATCATGTGAAACGGCTGACTGAGCGTTTTTACCGCGTCGATGAAGCGCGCACCCGTAGTAGTGGTGGCACCGGGCTTGGCCTGGCGATCGTCAAACATGTGTTATCCCGTCATCACAGTAAACTGATGATTTTCAGCGAGCCAAAACGCGGCAGTAGTTTTTCCTTTACGCTGCCACCAGAGCTTGTGCACAGCGCCCAGAACGTGAAGTCGCAGCCGGCAAAAAAAGCGGCTGGCGGCTGATTCGTTTCGATGGTTAAAAGGGCGCTACTCAGCTTGGCAAAAGCTGGCTAGCGGCCTTTTTTATTTCCCCCGTTATCCTCATCTGTCTTCACCTGCGGCAGGCTCAATCAGTCACTGCAGCATGCTTTGTATTGACATGTGAAAAAACATATATATGATTATTCGTATGTGATGGCATTGTCTGCCAGCAAGCAAGTTGACGGCAGAGGTCATGATGCAGGCGTTAGAGTTTTTCAAGTTGTTATCCGACGAAACCCGGTTGCACAGTGTGTTGCTGATTGCAGCGCAAGGTGAGCTTTGTGTGTGCGAGCTGACCACAGCTTTGCAGTTGACGCAGCCGAAAATCTCCCGTCATCTGGCAATGTTACGCAAAGCCGGATTATTACTGGACCGCCGGCAAGGGCAATGGGTGTTTTACCGGCTGAATCCGGCCTTGCCCGATTATGCTGTGTTTAGCATCCGGCAAACGTTGCAGGCCAGTGACAGCCTGTTGCAGCCTTTACTGAGTCAACTGGCTGGTATGGGCGATCGGCCGCAACGAGACAAGGTCTGTTGTGGTTAAATCTTTACGTTTCTTTCCCGGCTCAGCCTGTTTAACAAGGATCTTCCAATGAAAATTAAAGTAGGTATCAACGGTTTTGGCCGCATCGGCCGGTTGGCGCTGCGCGCCGCGTTTGACTGGCCGGAGTTTGACTTTGTCCAGATCAATGATCCGGCCGGAGATGCCGCCACTTTTGCCCATTTACTGAATTTTGATTCAGTGCATGGTCGTTGGCAGCATCAGGCGACGGCTGTGGGCAATACAGTTGTGATCCAAGGCCAGACTATTGCTGTGACGCAAAACAAAGCCATTAAAGATACCGACTGGTCAGGCTGCGATATTGTGATTGAATGTTCAGGCAAAATGAAAAGCTCACACCAGTTGCAAGCCTACCTGGATCAAGGTGTCAAACGTGTGGTTGTCAGCGCACCGGTGAAAGAAGCAGGGGTGCTGAATGTGGTGATGGGGGTGAATCATCAGTTGTTTGATGCCAGAGTGCACAGGATAGTAACGGCAGCGAGCTGCACCACCAACTGTTTAGCGCCGGTGGTGAAAGTCATTCATGAAAAACTGGGCATTAAACATGGCGCTATCACCACTATTCACGATTTAACCAATACCCAGTCGATTCTGGACACGCCGCATAAAGACTTACGGCGCGCCCGCGCTTGTGGCAGTAGCTTAATTCCCACCACCACAGGTTCAGCCACTGCCATTACCGAAATTTTCCCGGAACTGAAAGGCCGCTTAAATGGCCATGCGGTGCGGGTGCCACTGGCCAATGCTTCTTTAACCGACTGTGTGTTTGAAGTGGAGCGGGCGACCACGGCGGAGGAAGTGAACAGCTTGCTCAAAGCCGCCGCAGAAAATGAACTGAAAGATATTTTAGGTTATGAAGAACGGCCTCTGGTATCAGTGGATTATAAAACGGATCCACGCTCCAGCATTATTGATGCACTGTCGACCATGGTGGTGAACGGCACTCAGGTCAAAATCTACGCCTGGTATGACAATGAGTGGGGCTACGCCAACCGCACTGTCGAATTAGCCCGCATGGTAGGGCAGGCTTAGGCTCGGGAGCGTCAGATGACAAATCAAGCTCAGACCAAAGCAGTGAAAACCCTCAGTCCGGACCTTAAGCAGTATCTGGTGGTGACCGGCAATTACTGGGCCTTTACCCTGACGGATGGCGCACTGCGGATGTTGATGGTGCTGCATTTTTATCAGTTGGGGTACACACCACTGGCCATTGCTTCGTTGTTTTTGTTTTACGAATTTTTTGGCGTGGTGACCAATTTGGTCGGCGGTTGGTTAGGGGCGCGGCTTGGCCTGAATCAGACTATGCATATTGGTTTATTGCTGCAGGTCTTGGCGCTTGCCATGCTGTTAGTCCCAGCTTCGATGCTGACGGTGCTTTGGGTGATGGCAGCGCAAGCTTTGTCCGGCATTGCCAAAGATTTGAATAAAATGAGTGCGAAAAGCGCGTTAAAACTGCTGCTGCCGGAAAGTGCGCAGGGGGCACTCTATGGATGGGTTGCCATCCTGACCGGCTCGAAAAATGCGCTCAAAGGGGTGGGATTTTTCCTTGGTGGCCTGTTACTGAGCTGGCTTGGTTTTCAGGGAGCTATCGCCGCGTTAGCGGTAGTGCTGGCATTCGTCTGGCTGCTAAGTTTGCTGCTACTGAAAAAAGACTTAGGCAAAAGCAGCTTCAAGCCTAAATTTAAAGATCTGTTGTCGAAAAGCCAGCAGATTAATTTGCTGTCGGCGGCAAGGCTTTGTTTATTTGCGGCCCGGGATATCTGGTTTGTGATTGCCTTACCCTTGTATTTAACTTCACAGTTCAACTGGACTCAGACTGAAGTCGGAACGTTTTTAGCATTATGGATCATCGGTTATGGCGCGGTGCAGGCGATGGCGCCTGCCATTACCAACATGGCATCTGGCAAAGTACCTGATGCCACCACAGCGTTAGGCTGGGCTGTATCACTTTGCAGTATTCCGTTACTGATCAGTGTTGGCATGCATTATTCGCTTCATCCGCTGTGGGTATTGATCGGTGGGCTGCTGCTGTTTGGCGCTATTTTTGCGGTGAATTCGTCGTTGCACAGTTATCTGATTGTCAGTGCGGCCAGTCGGGATGGCGTATCGCTGGATGTTGGTTTTTATTATATGGCCAATGCATCAGGCCGGCTGCTTGGGACTTTATTGTCCGGCTGGGTCTATCAAAGTTATGGCCTGCAACCTTGTTTATGGCTGTCGGCGTTGTTACTGGGGCTGACGGTTTTATTCACGTTCTGGCTGAAAGTCTCAGTTTGTTCCAGCCAGCGCTAAAGCCGGCTGCCGTGTAGTTGCGCAAACAGATACACGGCGTATCAAGAGAGCAGGTCCAGGCTAGCCAGCCATTTTATGGGGCTGTTTAGGTGGCTGGTTTTGGTGGCGCAGCCAGAAAATCCAGCGCCAGTCCGGTTAAAGCCCGGACGCCATTTTCCAGTGCCGCTTCGTTGATGCGGAAAAAGGGTGAATGGTTCGGGGCAGTGTCATTGACAGCGACCCCAGGTTCGGCAATCCCGAGGAAAAAGAATACCCCGGGGATTTGCTGCTGATAAAACGAAAAATCTTCGGCACCGGTGATAGGTTTAATCGCACTGACGCCAGCCTGACCGGCCGCCCAGTTCAGCGTTGGCATCGCCCAGCTAGTCAGGGCCGGATCATTCCAGGTGACGGCGGCGAAGTTATGGTGATGAAATTCTGCAGTGGCACCGCTGGCAATCGCGACATGCTCGGCGGTATGTTTCATTTTTGCCAGTAATTGCTCCCGCATGCCGGCATCAAAGGTGCGCACTGTACCTTCCAGCTTTACTTGATCCGGAATAATATTCCAGCGCACGCCGCCATGTACCTGACCGACAGATAACACCGCGGGTGCCTGAGTGACGTCCAGTTGCCGTGCCGGGATTTGATGTAAAGCCGTGATTAACTGGCCGCTGACCGCGATAGGATCCACCCCACGCCAGGGACTGGAACCATGGGTTTGCACGCCTTTGACCGTGATATTAAAACTATCCGCCGCCGCCATAATACCTTCTGCTTTGACTTGCAACTGACCAGGTTGGCCCGGCCAGACATGCAAACCAAAGATAGCGTCCGGCTTGATTTTGCTAAATAAACCTTGTTTCAACATCAACGCAGCGCCGCCTTCTTCGCCGGCAGGTGGGCCTTCTTCCGCCGGTTGAAAAATAAACATCACAGTGCCTGCCAGCTTAGCTTGCTGTTGGCTGAGAATGTTGGCCACGCCCAGCAACATGGCGACATGGGCGTCATGGCCACAGGCATGCATCACACCGACTTGTTGGCCGTTGTATTCAGTACTGACTTTGGAAGCAAAAGGCAGGTCGACTTGTTCAGTGACGGGCAGGGCATCCATATCGGCCCGCAGCGCCACCACCGGACCTGGTTTCGCCCCTTTTAAGATGGCTACCACCCCGGTATGCGCGATGCCGGTCTGCACCTCAAGGCCCAGCTTTTTCAGCTCGGCAGCGACAATTTTACCGGTGCGAAACTCCCGGTTGGATAATTCCGGGTGTTGATGAAAATCACGACGCCAGGCAATCACTTGCGGCATCTGCGCACTGATAGCCGCGGTCAGACTGTTTTTATCAATGGCCAGTAACGGGCTGCTGAACACTGTGCTGACCACAGCTGTTGACAACAGCACCAGACGGGAGAGAGAAGGCGTAAAAGGCATGGGGAAACCTATAGTTATGGTCCTGAAACAGGACTTTACCTTAGCCAAATCTCCACAGCTTGCCAATGTTTTTGTCAGTTATCCTCAGCATCGTTGACGATGGCCGGGCAGAGCAATTGAAAACCGAGTCGTTTTAACTGTTGTTGTTCAGTCAGAATATCGGCCGCCAGCACCACATGTTGCTGACACCAGCTCTCTGGCAACAATAACGTCAGTTGGCCAGGCGCTGTCTGAATTTGTAATTCAGGCACCACGTCATCGCGTCTTTTTTGATTCAGCAGGATGGCAAGGCGAAAAATCACCAGGGCATAAGTGACATCGGTCAGGTTATACAGATAACCATCCGGGAAGTCTTCCAGTTTGATTTTGCCACGATGAAACCTGACCAGACAGGCTAATAACTGCTGCTGCTCCTGGTTAAACCCTGGCAGGTTGGAGTTGTTCAGAATATAAGCGCTGTGTCGCTGCACACTGCTGGAGTTAATCTGCAAACCTATTTCATATAAAGTCGCGACCCAATCGAGGATTTGCTGCCATTCATCCGCCAGTTGCCAGCCAGGTTGCGCTAACTGCAATAATGTCAGTGCGGTGTGCCGGACCCGCTCGGTCTGAGGTAAATCGACGGCATAACGTTTGACCAGACTTTGCACGGTATGGCGGCGGATGTCCTGATGTTGCAGCCGATCGCTCATCTCGTATAACACCCCTTCGCGTAAGGCTGCATCGACAAATACCATTTGTTCTATGCCTAACATCTGGAATGCTGCGATCAGAATCGCCAGCCCTGGACAAAGTAACTGTTTCCGATCTTCAGTCAGACCCGGTAAATCCAGTTCATCATAATGTTCGGCCTGTAGCAGCAACTGCTTTAATTTCAGCAAATGCGACAGTTCAATAAAATGCGGTTGCCAACCAAGTGCAGCGATAATGTCTTTAATGGTTTTAATAGTGCCGGAGGTACCGACCACTTGCTGCCAACCAGTGGCTTTAAAACCATTACTGATATTTTCCAGTTCCTGCTCGGCCTGTAATACCGCCCGGTCAAACCTTTTAGCGCTGATTTTGCCTTTGGGAAAAAACAGCCTGGCATAACTGACACAACCCATGTTACGGCTGGCTAGTTTCAGTGGTTGAAAATCCTGACCTATGGCAAATTCAGTACTGCCACCGCCAATATCCATCACCAGCCTGCTATCCGGAAAGTGTTCAAAATGGGCCACGCCCTGATAAATAAAGCGGGCTTCTTCCTGACCGGAAATCACTTCAATCGGAAACGGAAAAACCGCTCTGGCCTGATGCAAAAAGGTTTGGGCATTGCGGGCGCGGCGCAGTGTATAAGTGGCAATCACCCGCACTGAAGCTGGCGGAATGCCTTGCAGGGTATCCGCAAATTGACTCAGCACGGTCAGACCGCGCTCAATAGCCTCTTCACTAAGCTGCAGCTCATCGTCCAGCCCGTCGGCCAGCAATACTTTTTGTTTTTCCCGGTGCAGTAGCTGCAAGGCACCATCGACAATCCTGGCGATCACCAGATGGAAACTGTTGGAGCCTAAATCAACAGCAGCAATAAGTTCGGCTGCTGAAATTGCACTGGGTGTCAAATGTGTCATGGTTCTGCCTGAATCGTCGGACCAAACTGTTGGCCGGCCAGATAATCATAGATGGCCTGCTGCGAGCGGATGTTCTTTTTATTACCACGTTTAACGTAGTCATTAAGTTGATGCTGATCAATGATACGGGCTTTCACGTTATCGTGCCATTGTAAATCCAGCACTGTCATGATCTGTTGCTTAATCCGCGCATCATAAATCGGTACACCTACTTCCACCCTTTGGTCAATATTGCGGGTCATCCAATCGGCTGACGACAGGTATAAATCGATATCACCGCCATTGTGGAACTGATAAACCCGGGCATGTTCCAGGTATCTGTCCAGCACACTGATAATGCTAATATTCTGACTGCGACCAGGTACGCCCGGGATCAAGGAACACATACCACGGACAATAATCCGGATTTTTACCCCGGCCTGACTGGCTTTGTACAGTTGATCAACGATGTCGTTGTCGACCAGGTTGTTAATCTTCAACAGGATTTCGGCTTTTCGGCCGCTAATAGCAAAATCCATTTCGCGCTGGATCAGCGCTGTCAGTTTATGCCGGCTCCAGGTAGGAGATACAATTAAGTGATTAAAAACAAAAGGTTTATAACTGTACTCGATAAATTCAAACACCTGATCCACTTCATCACAGATTTCCTGATGACAGGTAAATAAGCTCATATCGGTATAAATCCGGGCGGTTTTTTCGTTGAAGTTACCTGTGCCGATGTGGGCGTATTTCACCGTCTTGCCTTTTTCCTGCCGGCTGATCAGGCAAAGTTTGGAGTGAATTTTTAACGTGGTCAGGCCAAAGACCACCTGAATACCAGCCTGGGTCATCCGTCTGGCCCAGTGGATATTATTTTCTTCGTCAAAACGTGCTTTTAACTCGACCACCACTGTGACTTTTTTACCGTTGCGCACTGCATCCAGCAGGGAATGGATCACCCTGGAATTTTTCGCCACCCGGTACATGGTCATTTTGATCGATGTGACTTTTGGATCAAAAGATGCTTGCCGGACCCATTCGGTAAAATAGGTAAAATTGTGATAAGGGTAGTGCAGCAGCACATCATTGCTGCGGATAGCATCAAAAGTGGTGGTATGTTGTTCAAAATCCGGGCTGGGTAATGGCGGTAGTGGCGAATATTCCAGACTGGCATGGCCGATATTCGGGAAGCTAATGAAGTCTTTAAAATTGCGATAGCGACTGCCCGGGATTAACGAGTCATAAGAGCTGGCACCGAGCTGCTTTTTCAGCAGTTTCAGCATATGCTCCGGCATGTTGGCGTCATACACCAGCCTGACCGGTTCTGATTCCAGTCGCTGGCGGATGCCTTTGGACATTTTATCCAGCAAACTCTGATCCAGCGTATCACTTAAGTTATATTCAGCGTCTTTGGTCAGTTTCAGTGAGAAGGCCTGAATATCACAAAATTCAAAAAAGCCGCGGAACAAATCATGTAAACAGTGGATGATCAGATCATCCAGCATCATAAACTGATGACGGTAACGACCACGTTTTTTGGTTTTGTTCAGGTACAGCGGTAATTCGATAAAGCGGGATACTTCTTCGGTTGGCACCTGCACTATGGCATATTCTGCTTTGTTCGCACCTGTCATTTCCACCATCAGGTAGGTGGCATTATCTTCCAGCCGCTTTGACAATTGCAGATCTTCATTACTGAGCAGAATAGGCGAAATATGGCGCAGCACCCGTTCTTTGAAGTAGGTACGAACCCAGGCAGACTGCGATTCATTCAGTTTGTAATGATCAATAAATTCAATGTTGTGCTTGCGCAGTTGTAGCAATAGTTCCAGATAAATGCCATTAAATTTATCGCCAAGTTTTAACACATGGCGCTGGATCAGCTGCATCAGTTCTTCGGCATCTTCCTGCTCGTCGGACTGATATTTTTTTAATAAAATCCGTCTTTTAACGTCAGCTACCCGCACCCGGTAAAATTCATCCATGTTATTGGAGTAAATCCCCAGAAAACGTAATCGTTCAATCAGCGGGTTGCGCTCATCGGCTGCTTCTTGCAACACCCTTTCATTAAAGGATAACCAGCTCAGTTCTTTCGGGAAATAATGCAATTCAGTCACTGTTTGTTGTTGGGCGTTCATAGCAAGACCGTCAATCCGTTTGGTAGGCAATACTCTATGGCACTTTTATGAAGGTTTTATGAACAAGATAGCCCGAATGGGCTATCTTGTCGCTTGGCAAGGAGCAAGGTACAGGAATTAATGCAGGTTTTCCACATCGACCACCACGTCAGTTGCGATGGCTTCTAAAGCATAGATCACTTCTTCTTTATTCAGGCCTTCCGGCAGTTCCACAGTGGCAATGGCAGTAAATAATGGCACTCCCCAATTAGGTGCACTTTGTTTAGAACTTTCAAAATGCACAATATTGGTGCCTTTGTGTTTAATCACGGAAGATAACTCGCGGACTATGCCGGGTCTGTCGTTGCCAGTGATGACAAATTTCAGTAATTTATGCTCATCCAGTTGGGTATTTTCGCCATGATGAACATGAATATCCAGTTCAGGCATTTGCTGCAACGCTGAGGTTAAGGCCCCGGCATGTTCAGTAGCGACTTCGATTTGCAGAATACCAGCAAAAAATCCGGCCAAATGGCTCAGATTACTGGCAGTCCAGTTACCATGATGTTCACTCACAATGGTTGCCAGCTGTTCAACCAAGCCGGCTTTATCTTTACCTATCAGTGTCAGAACCAACTGCTTCATAGCGCAAATCCTTGTTTTTATGAAATACAAAATAAGTAGTAATTTTGTTAGCTTATTTTTAACCAATTTGCTTTGGTATGTCCAGCATGCTGGCCGTTATTGGTCGCAAACGGGCATTGAGCTGAGAAAACTTGCTGCAAAATATAGTCTCTGAGTGCAGAAATACAACTTGCCGCTGTGCAAACAGAGATTAGCACTGGCTGTGATTGGCATCAGCACTTGCCGTCTGAGGTTAGCAGCGAAATTAATACTTGGTAAATTTCGGTCATAATACTGTCATATAATCGACTTATGATGAAGTGGAATCAAACAGCAGGCGCAGGCCTGAATCAGCCACAAGAGGACTGTCCAGTGAAAGCTTTTCAATTGTTAACAACTGCAACTCTGGTTGCCGCATCTTTAAGTTTTACTTTGCAAGCAGCAACACCAAAAGTGGACCCGGCCTTGCCTGAGTATCAAAAAGCCAGTGGTGTGTCAGGTAACATCTCCAGTATCGGTTCTGATACCCTGAACAACCTGATGACGTTATGGGCTGAAGACTATCGCAAAGTCTATCCAAACGTAAATATTCAAATTCAGGGTGCTGGTTCATCAACGGCACCAACAGCTTTAACGGAAGGGACGTCAAACTTTGGCCCGATGAGCCGCGCGATGAAACCTTCTGAAGTGCAGGCTTTTGAAGCTAAATATGGTTATAAGCCAACTGCAGTGCCGGTTGCTATCGACTTGCTGGCCGTCTATGTTAACAAAGACAACCCAATTAAAGGTTTAACACTGGCGCAGGTTGATGCTGTGTTCTCGGCGACCCGGCGCTGTGCTTATAAAGAAGATGTGACCCGTTGGGGTCAACTGGGTTTAACAGGTGCATGGGCGAACCGCGATTTCACTGTGTATAGCCGCAATGCGGTATCAGGCACTTATGGCTATTTCAAAGAGCATGCGCTTTGTAATGGTGACTTTAAGTCCAGCATCAATGAACAGCCAGGTTCTGCTTCGGTCGTGCAGGGCGTCAGCGAATCGATTAACGGTATTGGCTACTCAGGCATTGGCTACATCACTTCTGGCGTCCGTGCTTTACCTCTGGCGAAAAAAGACGGCCAGCCATTTGTTGAACCAACCGCTGACCATGCGTTAGATGGTAAGTATCCGCTGTCCCGTTTCCTCTATGTTTATGTCAATAAACATCCAAACAAAGAGCTGGCACCGATGGAACGTGAGTTCATCAAAATGGTGTTATCAAAACGCGGCCAGGAAGTGGTGGTGCGTGATGGTTATGTCCCAGTACCAAACAAAGTGGCCAGCAAAGTGTTAGCTGAACTTGGTATCAAATAACCCCTGAGTTTATCCTGTGGTCAGAGGCGCTGTAATCAGCGCCTTTTGTCGTTGTTTCAGCTCCATTTTTTGCCGGTTTTTGCGACAGGTTCCGGCGCTTAGATTGCAGAAGTATGACAAAAATCAGCTCGGTGTAATATTTCTGACATAAAGCTCATCTATAGTTTGCAGCATCCGAAAAGTCAGATGTGGATGTAGAAACTATGCAGTCAAGCCAAGCCAGTTCAGCCAGTGCTGTCCCGGAACGCGCCTCGTTGCTGCCAAGCGGAGAGCGCCGTGCCCGGTTACGCCGTTGGCGCCGGGTGAAAGATCAACTGTCAAAATATGGCATCGCTTTTGCCGGTATCAGTGTGGTACTGGCCTTTGCCACTATTTTTGTGTATTTGTTTTCTGAAGTCGGACCGATTTTTTCGTCGGCGTCGGTAGAAAAACAGCAATCTTATCCAACAGTGCAATCAGCACCATTGTTCAGTAATCTGGAGCGTTATGGTGAGGTTGGCCTGGTGGCAGATGCCAGTGGTACGCTGCAATTTTTTGATGCCAAGACCGGTGCTGCTGGCCAGAAAGTTCAGCTGAACCTGCCGACAGGTGCCAGTATAAGCAGTTTTGCCAAAGGCGAACCGCGTTCCGGTATTGTGGCCTTTGGCTTGAGTAATGGTCAGGTGATCGTGGCTAAACACGAATACAACCTGAGTTATCCTGATGATAAACGCCAGATTGTGCCGGTCGTGACTTATCCGTTGGGGGAAACCCCGATCCAGTTGGATCCTCAAGGGGAAGTCATTGCAGCTTTATCGGTACAGGAAGGTCCTGATGGCACAGCCCTGACCGCTTTTACCGGTGATGGTCGTTTATCTTACAACCTGTTCGCCGCCAAAACAGAATTCCTCAGTGGCGAAACCACGTTGGAACGGACCGACTATCAACTGCCGGATGCGCCTAAAACGGTGCAAAAGTTATTGGTCGATACCACGTTGCAAAATCTGTTTGTCGCTGACAACGAAGGTAAAGTGCATTATTACGATATCCGCGATCCGGCAAAAGCCCGTTATGTGGAAGCCGTATCTGTGGTGCCTGCCGGTCAGACTATCGGTGCGATGGAGTTTCTGGTGGGGTCAGTGTCGCTGATTATTGGTGGCAGCGATGGTTCTGTCAGCCAGTGGTTTCTGGTGCGGGACGAACATAACAACCACCACTTAAAGCACATTCGCGATTTTGAGCAGCATCCTGGCGCGATAGTGCAAATTGAACCTGAATATTCGCGCAAAGGTTTTATGGCAATCGACAACCAGGGTCATCTTGGTATCCATTATGGAACTTCAGCCCGGACTTTGTGGCTGGAGCCACTTGGCGATGGTATTGCGCCACAACGCATTGCGATTTCCCCGATTAATCAAAGCTTCTTAGCATTGGCGACAGACGGTCAGACGTATCACTTTGCGCTGGATAACGCACACCCTGACGTGTCCTGGAAAGCAATGTGGAATGAAGTCTGGTATGAAGGCCGTGGCGAAAAAGATTATATCTGGCAAGCCTCATCAGGTTCAGATGAATTTGAAGCCAAAATGAGCCTGGTGCCACTGGCATTGGGTACCTTAAAAGCAGCATTATTTGCCATGTTATTTGCCACGCCACTGGCGGTGATGAGTGCGCTTTACACCGCTTATTTTATGGCGCCTGCACTTCGCGGCAAAGTCAAACCAACCATCGAAATCATGGCGGCGTTACCCACGGTTATTCTTGGTTTCCTGGCCGGGTTATGGTTGGCACCTTTTATCGAAAACTACCTGAGTGCCATTTTTGCCATCCTGCTGTTATTGCCGGTGATGATGTTGGTGACCGCTTACTTATGGCGTTTTGTGCCAGCGTCTTTACGCAGCCGATTGGGGCTGGGTTGGGAAATTGTGGTGTTAATTCCGGTGATTGTGCTGTTTATCTGGGTTTGTGTCAGCCTAAGTCCAGGCATTGATACCTTGTTCTTTGATGGCAGCCTGCGGCAGTGGTTTACCGACAACGGTATTAGCTATGACCAGCGTAATGCGCTAGTTGTCGGGATTGCGATGGGCTTTGCCGTGATCCCAAATATTTTCTCTATTGCTGAAGATGCCGTATTTAACGTGCCACGTCACCTGACGCAGGGCAGTCTGGCTTTGGGGGCCACCCCATGGCAGACCATGCTGGGTGTGGTGTTACCCACCGCCAGTCCGGGGATTTTTGCTGCAGTGATGGTTGGCTTTGGCCGTGCTGTGGGCGAAACCATGATTGTACTGATGGCCACAGGTAACAGTCCGGTGGTGAACTTCAACCTGTTTGAAGGGATGCGCACCTTATCGGCCAATATTGCGGTGGAATTACCAGAAACAGCTGTCGGCAGCACTCACTTCCGGGTGTTATTCCTGGCTGCGCTGGTTCTCTTTGTGTTCACCTTTGTCTTCAATACTTTAGCCGAAGTGATCCGGCAGCGTTTACGTCAGCGCTTTAGCAATCTGTAAGTGGAGCTTCGACAATGAGAGCATGGTTTAAAACGGGTACGCCGTGGATTTGGTTAAATGCCGGTGCAATCGCCTTGTGTCTGGTGATGGTGGTTGGCGTGTTAAGTTTGATTGCAGTGCAGGGCGGCAGTCATTTCTGGCCAGCAGATTTACAGACAGTACAAGCAAAGCAGGCCGATGGCAGCAATAAAGCGCTGCTGGCCGAGCTGGTGCGCACAGAAGAAGTCAGTGCTGTGGTGTTGCGTGAATCAGGCGCTGCAGTAGCCAGTAATGCTGAGTTTTTCCAGCGCCATTTACTCAAGCTGGGCAACCGCGATGTGTATGGTCGTGATTTTGCCTGGTTTCTGGCGGATGACTTAACTGGCTGGACAGTCGAGCCTAATGCCACAGTGATTGAACGGCGCGAATGGGGAAATTTCTATGGTTTCCCGCAACAATTGCTTGAAGGTGAGAAAGTGGTCGCCGAAGGTGCGGCGCTATGGCCTGAGCTGGTGCTGCGGATCAAAAGAGCTAATGAGATTTTTGACCAGATTAGTGCGATTGAAAAAGGCGATATTGGTGTTATCAACAATGGCCTGGAGCAATTGCGGTTAGAACAACGCCGGCTGGAGCTGGAAGGCGCTGATGCTGCGACTATGGCGCAATTTCAGCAGGAATCAGCTCAGCACAAAGCTGAGCTGGACGCGCGTTATGCTGGTTTGCAACAACAGCTGGAGCAACTTTATGCTGCTGCCAAACGCGATACGCTGCTGGCGACCACGGCCGAAGGTAAAGAGTTACGGATCAGTCTGGGTAACATAGTGCATGCTCATCAGCCAAACGCGATGACGTTACTGGATAAATCGCTGCATTATGTTGGCGCCATCTGGAGCTTCCTGGCGGATGATCCACGCGAAGCCAATACCGAAGGCGGTATTTTTCCAGCGATTTTCGGCACTATCACCATGGTCATCCTGATGTCGATTATTGTGACGCCTTTTGGCGTGTTGGCGGCGATTTACTTGCGCGAATATGCCAAAGACGGTCCTTTGCTGCGGATTATCCGGATCTCGGTGTACAACCTGGCCGGTGTGCCTTCGATTGTGTATGGCGTCTTTGGTCTGGGTTTCTTTGTCTATATCCTGGGCGGTAATATCGACGCAATGTTTTATCCGGAATCCTTGCCGGCACCGACTTTTGGTACCCCTGGCTTGTTCTGGGCTTCGCTGACGCTGGCGTTATTAACTCTGCCTGTGGTGATAGTGTCCACCGAAGAAGGGTTGTCCCGTATTCCGAGCACGATTCGGATGGGCAGTCTGGCGCTTGGTGCCACTAAATCTGAAACTTTATGGAAAGTCGTGGTGCCGCTGGCGACGCCTGCAATGATGACGGGTCTGATCCTGTCGATTGCCCGCGCTGCCGGTGAAGTAGCGCCCTTAATGCTGGTGGGTGTGGTAAAGCTCGCGCCCACTTTACCGGTCGATGGTAACTTCCCATTTATCCATTTAGATCAAAAAATTATGCACCTGGGTTTCCATGTTTATGACGTTGGTTTCCAGAGTCCAAACGTTGAAGCGTCCCGGCCTTTGTTATATGCCACAGCGCTGGTGCTGGTGTTATTGATTGTGGTGCTGAATATGGCCGCGATCCACCTGCGTAACAAGCTGCGGGAAAAATATCGCAGTGAATCCGATTAACCGGCTGCCAAACCCGGGCAAAGTCTGAGCTTTGCCCGATACCGCGGCCAAAGGGCTGCTCTGACAGAATTTTGCAGTATTGAGAGAATGACCATGACGCAACAGCAAATGATAAAACACGATGCCGATCTGAATCTGGCCGACGAGAAAATTAAGTTAACCGTCAATGATTTAAAACTGTATTACGGTGAATCACTGGCGCTGAAAAATATCAATCTGACGATTCCGGAAAAGCGCGTAACCGCTTTTATCGGACCGTCAGGCTGCGGTAAATCAACGCTGCTGCGCTGCTTTAACCGGATGAATGATTTAGTCGATATTTGCCGGATTGAAGGTCAGATCCTGATGGACGGGCAGAATATTTATGATAAGGCCGTGGATGTGGCTGAGCTGCGTCGTCAGGTTGGCATGGTGTTCCAGAAGCCAAATCCATTCCCGAAAACCATCTATGAAAACGTCGCATATGGTCTGCGTTTACAAGGTGTGCGTGATAAACGGGTGTTGGATGAGGTGGTTGAGACCTCACTCAAAGGTGCGGCTTTATGGAACGAAGTGAAAGACCGTTTGCATGACAACGCTTTTGGTTTGTCAGGTGGTCAACAGCAGCGTTTGGTGATTGCCCGCGCTATTGCCATCGAGCCTGAAGTGTTGTTGCTGGACGAACCGGCCTCCGCACTGGACCCGATTTCAACGTTAAAAATTGAAGAGCTGATTTACGAACTGAAAGACCGCTACACTATTGTCATTGTTACCCACAATATGCAACAGGCAGCACGGGTCTCTGACTATACTGCTTTCATGTATATGGGCGATCTGATTGAATTTGACGCTACCAATAAAATGTTTACCACGCCATCGAAACAGCAAACCGAAGATTACATCACAGGTCGGTTTGGTTAAGGCCGGTCGGGCCACAAGGGTGAATATGCCGCAGCAGTGCGCTGCTGCGGAGCGGGACAATAGAGGCACCTGGTGCCGGCTAAGCGAATACACAGGAGTCCACGATGGATAAGCTGAATTTAACAAAACATATTTCCAGTCAGTTTAATGAAGAAATTGAACAGATCCGCAACCATGTGATGGCAATGGGGGGCTTGATCGAACAGCAGTTGTCGGATGCTCTGACAGCTATTGCGCAAAGTGATGCTGATTTAGCGCGGCAGGTGATTGCCACCGATTTAAAAGTTAATGAGTGGGAAATCCGCATCGATGGCGAATGTACCCGTATCATTGCCAAACGCCAGCCTGCAGCCAGTGATTTACGCTTAATTATGGCCATTATTAAGGCGATTTCTGATCTGGAACGGATTGGCGATGAAGCGGAACGGATTGCTAAAGTGGCGCTGGAGTCTTTTAACAGTGCCCAGCAGGATTTGCTGGTCAGCCTGGAGAATATGGGACGTCATGTCGCGCAAATGTTGCATGATGTGCTTGATGCCTTCGCCCGGATGGATGTGGAAGCGGCGTTAGCAGTTTACAAAGAAGATAAAAAAGTCGACCGTGAATATGAAGCTATCACCCGGCAGTTGATGACTTATATGATGGAAGATCCGCGTTCTATCCCAAAAATTATGAATGTGTTGTGGTCGGCCAGAGCCTTAGAGCGGATTGGCGATCGTTGCAAAAATATTTCTGAGTATGTGATTTCTTTTGTCAAAGGCAAAGATGTACGACACAGCGATGAAGACAGCCTGGAGCAAAATGCGCGCAGCTGATAGCTGAAGCGGCAAAAAAACACGGCAAAAGCGCCTGGACTGACTAAATTTCAGCCAGGTTTTGTCATTTTACTGCCAGAATCCGTTTTTATTCATAGGGGATTGCAGTACAATGCGCGCCGACTTTCGTCCACTTAAAACCAAGAGGCAAACTTATGCCAAGTGCATTTTTGGCTGTATTCGCAAAATCACCGATCAAGCCGATTGAAGAGCATATACGCAAAGTATTAACCGCAAGTGAACAGCTGCTGCCGTTTTTCGCTGCTGTGTACAACAAAGACTGGGATACCGCAGCGGAAGTCAGGAAGACGATTGTGGCGCTGGAAAAAGACGCCGATAAGTTAAAACGTGATATCCGGATCCATTTACCACGCGGGATATTTTTACCGGTAGACCGCACTGATATCCTGGAGCTGGTATCGCAGCAGGATAAAATTGCCAACAAAGCCAAAGATATTACCGGTCGGGTACTGGGGCGTGAGTTAGAAATTCCGGCACCTATTCAGGCGGAGTTTCATACCTATTTGCAGCGTTGTATCGATGCTGTCACGCTGGCTTGTGAAGCGATTAATGAATTAGATGAATTACTGGAAACCGGCTTCCGTGGTCGTGAAGTCGATCTGGTGATCAAAATGGTGGAAAAAATCGATGAAATCGAATATGACACCGATCAGATGCAGATCAGTCTGCGCAAGTATGTTCGTAAAGCAGAAACTGAGTTAAACCCGGTTGATGTGATGTTCCTGTATCGTACGTTGGAATGGGTTGGCGATTTAGCTGACACGGCCCTGCGGGTCGGTTCGCGTCTTGAAATCATGTTAGCTCGTTAATTCTCAGGGTAGTTAAATCATGGAAATTTTGTCTCAATACGGCTTTTATTTGCTGGTCGTAGCTGCAGTGTTTGGCTTTATTATGGCCTATGGTGTTGGTGCAAATGACGTCGCCAATGCGATGGGGACCTCAGTAGGTTCAAAAGCGCTGACCATTAAACAAGCGATTATTATCGCTGCTATTTTCGAATTTACCGGTGCATTTTTTGCCGGTGGTGAAGTGACATCAACGATCCGCAGCGGCATTGTCGATGCTCAGATTTTCGCTGCAGTGCCTGAACTGCTGGCATACGGCATGATTGCCTCACTGATGGCCGCTGGTACCTGGTTACTGGTGGCAACCTACTTTGGCTGGCCGGTGTCGACCACCCATTCGATCGTGGGTGCCATCATTGGTTTTGGCGCTGTTGGTGTGGGTATGCATGCTGTGCACTGGGACGAAGTTGGCGGTATCGTTGGTAGTTGGGTCGTGACCCCAATGCTGTCAGGTATTCTGGCTTACCTGATTTTTATGAGTGCGCAAAAGCTGATTTTTGATACCGATAATCCGTTGGCAAATGCGAAAAAGTTCGTGCCATTTTATATGGTGTTTGCGGCTTTTATGATGTCTTTTGTCACTGTGACCAAAGGTCTGAAACACGTTGGTATTGGTTTGACGGACACTGAAGGTTTACTGTTATGTGTCGCTATTGCATTGTCCGTTGGTGCTATTGGTAAAATTGCCATCAGCCGGTTGAACATTGACCCGAATGCCGATAAAGAAATGCATTTTAACAATGTAGAAAAAATCTTCGGTATCCTGATGATTTTCACTGCTTGTTGTATGGCATTTGCGCATGGTTCAAATGATGTGGCGAATGCGATTGGCCCATTGGCTGCTGTGGTTGGTGTGATCCAGTCTGGTGGTCAGGTGCTGGATAAGGTGGCATTGGACTGGTGGATCCTGCCGTTAGGTGCTGTCGGTATTGTGATTGGTTTAATGACCTTTGGTGCCCGTGTTATCCAGACCATTGGTTCTAATATTACTCACTTAACGCCGAGTCGTGGTTTTGCAGCTGAGATAGCAGCTGCCAGTACGGTGGTGATTTCATCTGGTTTAGGTCTGCCGATTTCAACCACGCAGACGCTGGTGGGCGCAGTACTCGGTGTGGGTATGGCACGTGGTATTGCCGCACTGAATCTGGGTGTGATCCGCAATATCTTTATTTCCTGGGTGGTCACCTTACCTATTGGTGCATTCTTATCAATCATCTTCTTCTATATCATCAAAGGTATTATGGAGATGCTGTAAAGCTGCTTGGATAGCTGTTGAGCACAGGCGCAACAGACCATCTGCAATAAAAACACCCGCATCAGCGGGTGTTTTTTTGCCCGTAGCCACAGCAACAATGCTGTTGCGCTGAGGGCTGGTCAGATCTCGGTTGGTCGTGACCAGTGATGCGACTATGGTCTCCTCCCATCGCAAAAAACAACTTTTTTCTTGCCGCGGATGCGCTTCTCCATTAGCATCAATTCATCGCTAATACAGGTAGAAACCAGAATTTTTAACGGAAATAATGATGAAAAGACTGCCAAGTATTAAACAACTACAGTATCTGCTGGCGCTGCATGAACATCAACATTTTGGCCGGGCGGCCGATGCCTGTTACATAGGTCAGTCCACTCTGAGTGCCGCTATTGCCAATCTGGAAGACACGATGAATGCGCAATTGCTGGAGCGTGATCATAAAACCTTTATCTTTACTCCGCTGGGCGAGGATGTGGTGCGGCAGGCGCGTTACATCATCGAGCAATGTGAAGAGCTGACCGACTTTGCCCGGCATCAGGGCAAACCAATGACCGGCCCCTTCCGGCTGGGTTGTATTCCAACCATTGCGCCTTTTGTGCTGAGTGAAGTGATGGCGTCTTGTCGTCAGATGTATCCGGAATTGCAGTTATTGCTGCGGGAAGATACCTCAGACAACTCGTTACATGCCCTCGCCGAGGGTCGGCTGGATATGGTGTTATTAGCGCTGCCTTATGAAACCGGCGCCTTCCATACTGAAGTGCTGGCACAGGATGGCTTTAAGCTGGTGTTGCACCAGGATTGGTTGGATCGGGGTTTTGGCCAGGATATCAGCCAGTGGCCGGATGAAAGTATCTTTTTACTGGAGCGCGAGCATTGTCTGACCAATCATGCGGTGAAAGCCTGTGAGCTGGAAGACTCCCGCAAGGTGAATCCATTTTTTGCCACCAGCTTGCATACTTTAACGCAAATGGTGAACAACAAACTGGGGGTCACTTTTATGCCGCAGATGGCAATCAATAGTGGTTTGCTGGATGGGACGCAATTGGTCAGCCAGGCGCCAAGCAGCGCAGGTGCTTACCGCGATATCGGGGTGGCCTGGCGGCCAACCTCAACCAAGGCGCGCAGCTATCGTTTGATGGCAGATTTGATTGCTGCGGTGTTACAACAAAAATGTCTGGAACCGGTGAACAACTAACAGCTTTGCAGCTAAGCCGGTGCGAGTCTCTGGTGTGCACTGCTGCGCCTTGCCGCAGTTGCGCACCAAACGCTTCACCAACGGCCTTGTCTGTATTTGCTGAAATAGAGTTGGTGTTCAGCGGCAAACTTATCCGGCAGTAAATACAGCAGCAATACTGAAAAGAAATTGATGACAGGGAGTAAGCCCAACAGGGCAAACAACCAGGGTTGATAACCTTTTTCCTGTGCCAGTTGGTAACAATACCAACTCAGAATCATCAGACTGACCGTAAAAATACCGACCGCAAACCAAAGCTCCATTTGTACTCCTTTGCACTGACGTCCTGCCAGTGTTGTGGCTTGAGTATAATTCAGATTGCGTGAAAGTGAATAACAGTTTTTTCTTAATTACAGCTGGTCGGAGCAATTTGCCTTTGAGTCTGGGGTTGGTTGGCTGATGTTTTTGAGTTCGCAGCCTAATACCTTTACAATGCCGCTCCCATTAGTTTGTCAGTAAAGCGGACTTGATTATGCTACGTACCGATTTTTCTTTTGAGCTGCCAGAGCAGTTGATTGCCCGTTATCCTCAGCCTGAGCGTTCCGCCAGTCGCTTATTAAAGCTCAACCGCCGCAATGGTGAGCTGCAACATCAACATTTCACCGATGTATTACAGGCACTTCAGCCTGGCGATTTGCTGGTATTTAACAATACCCGGGTTATTCCGGCCCGGTTATTTGGCCAGAAAGCTTCCGGCGGCAAAGTAGAAGTGCTGGTCGAACGGTTGTTGGATGAACAGCGGTTTCTGGCGCATGTACGGGCCAGCAAAGCACCAAAACCAGGTGCACTGCTGCTGCTGGAAAACGATGCTGAAGTTGAAATGATGCAGCGTCATGGTGAATTGTTTGAACTCAGAGTGACTGGCAGCGAACCCGTGCTGGCCATGCTGGAACGACTGGGTCATATGCCACTGCCACCTTATATCGACCGGCCTGATGCCGCATCCGATCGCGAACGTTATCAGACCGTCTATAACCAGAAACCTGGTGCAGTGGCAGCGCCAACTGCAGGTTTGCATTTTGATCAGCCACTGTTAGCTGCCTTAACCGCCAAAGGGGTCGAGTTTGCCTTTGTCACCTTGCATGTGGGTGCAGGCACCTTTCAGCCGGTACGGGTCGATAATGTGCTGGAACATCAGATGCACGCTGAATATATTGAGGTGCCATCTGAGGTAGTGGCTGCTGTGCATGCCTGCAAAGCCAGAGGCAACAGAGTGATTGCGGTGGGTACGACCTCAGTACGCTCGCTGGAGTCGGCTGCGCAATTTGCTAAAACACAGGGTCAGCCGTTACAGCCTTATGCCGGCGATACCCGTATTTTTATCTATCCTGGTTATCAGTTTGAGGTGGTGGATGGCTTGATCACCAATTTTCATTTGCCGGAATCGACCCTGATTATGCTGGTATCAGCGTTCAGCAGCCGGGATTTTGTGATGAACGCCTATCAAACCGCTATTGCAGAGCAATACCGCTTTTACTCTTATGGCGATGCCATGCTGATCCTCTGAGTTTCTGCCTGCCAGCCGCCAGGGTGTCGGCTGGCAAAGGGTAGGGTTCCTGCTATTTCTCTGCTACAATCGGGCCGGTTTTTTTATCAGGCTGGACTGTTTTTCCGGCAACGAGGTTTTTGTGAAATTTGAATTATTAACCACAGATGGGAAGGCCCGCCGTGGCCGGATGATCTTTGACCGTGGCGTGGTGGAAACACCGGCTTTTATGCCAGTGGGCACTTATGGCACTGTCAAAGGCATGACGCCGGAAGAATTGGCTGCCACCGGGGCCGAAATTTGTTTGGGCAACACCTTTCATTTGATGTTACGCCCTGGCACGGAAATCATCAAAAAACACGGTGATTTGCATGATTTTATGCAGTGGCATAAACCAATCCTGACCGACTCCGGTGGTTTTCAGGTGTTTAGCTTGGGTGAACTGCGCAAAATAAAAGAAGAAGGTGTGACCTTCCGCTCGCCGCTGAATGGCGAAAAAATCTTTTTAACGCCGGAACGTTCGATGGAAGTTCAGGCGGCTTTGGGATCGGATATCGTGATGATTTTCGACGAATGTACACCTTATCCTGCGACTGAAAAACAAGCGAAAAAGTCGATGGAAATGTCGCTGCGCTGGGCAAAGCGCAGTAAAGATGCGCATGGGGATAACCCATCAGCGCTATTTGGCATTATACAGGGCGGCATGTTTCCAAATCTGCGTGATGTGTCACTGCAAGGCTTGGAAGATATTGGCTTTGACGGTTATGCCATTGGTGGTTTATCGGTCGGCGAGCCAAAGCATGAGATGATCAAAATTCTCAACCACACCACAGATCAGATGCCGGTGCATAAACCGCGTTATCTGATGGGCGTGGGTAAACCAGAAGATCTGGTGGAAGGCGTCCGTCGTGGTATTGATATGTTCGACTGCGTGATGCCAACCCGTAATGCCAGAAATGGTCATTTATTCGTCAATGACGGTGTGGTGAAGATCCGCAACGCTAAATACAAAGACGATATTGCGCCTTTAGACGCAGAATGTGACTGTTACACTTGTAAAAATTATACCAGGTCATATCTACACCATCTGGACCGCTGCAACGAGATCCTGGGTGCAAGGCTGAACACCATCCATAACCTGCATCATTACCAGAAATTGATGCAAGGTTTACGGACTGCTATCGCAGCAGGTAAGCTGGATGAATTTGTGGCTGATTTTTATCAGCGTCGTGGTAAAGAAGTGCCGGCTCTGGATGCCTTACCGCCGTTGACCAGCACTGAACAAGCATAATATTTTGATTTATTAATTTAAGGGGACAACCATGAGTTTATTTATTTCGCAAGCGCACGCCCAAACAGCTCCGGCCGCAGGTCAACCAGGCGGTGGTCTGGATATGATCATTATGCTGGTGGCTTTTGGTCTGATTTTTTATTTCCTGATCTACCGGCCGCAAGCCAAACGGATGAAAGAGCATAAAAACCTGATGTCAGCACTGGCCAAAGGTGATGAAGTGCTGACTGGTGGTGGCTTGGTCGGTCGCATCAGCAAAATTGCCGATGATAAAGACTTCGTGGTGATTGCGCTGAACGATACAACTGAAGTCACAGTGCAAAAGGGTTCAATCAGTGCTGTGTTGCCTAAAGGCACACTGAAATCACTGTAAGCGCAGTAGCGACGAAAGGGAATCAAAAGTGTTAAACCAGAATTCAATCTGGCGGTACCTGATGGTCGTGGTGGTGCTTACGGTCTCAATGATCTATGCACTGCCCAATATCTATCCGGAAGATCCGTCGTTACAAATCAGTGCGACTCGTGGTGCTGAAGTTTCCGCTGATAAAGTCGCTGTGCTGGAACAAGCACTGCAGAAAAATCAGTTGGCAGTGAAAAGTGTGGTACTGGAAAAAGGTCAGATCCTGGCTCGTTTCAGTAGTGCTGAAGATCAACTTAAAGCCCGTGAAGTCATTGCGGCCGAGCTTGGTCAGGATTATGTTACGGCGCTGAACATGGCACCTGCGACGCCGGCTTGGCTGGCAGGTATTGGTGCTTCACCGATGAAATTGGGTTTGGACTTACGTGGTGGTGTGCACTTTTTGATGGAAGTGGACATGAAAACCGCGATGGAAAAAAACGTCAACGATTTGGTGCAGATTTACCGCACTGATTTGCGTGAAGCGAAAATCCGCTACAGTGGTGTGACGGCTGATTTGCTGAAGCAACAAGTCGTCATCCGTTTCCGGACTGCTGAAGATGTTGCTGCCGCGAAGGCCGCACTGAGCAAAAAAGATCAGGATATGACCTTTAATGAAGGTGATGACAATACCCTGATTGCCTCTTTCAGCGAGCAGCGGTTAAAAGCATTGCGCGAAGATGCGGTCGCACAAAACATCACTATTATCCGTAACCGGGTCAACGCCATTGGTGTTGCTGAGCCTTTGGTTCAACGCCAGGGGGCTGAGCGCATTGTGGTGCAGTTGCCAGGTGTGCAGGATACCGCGCGTGCTAAAGAAATCCTTGGCGCAACCGCCACCCTGGAGTTCCGGTTATTAGATGAAACTGCTGATGTGCAAAGTGCTTTAGCTGGCAGGGTTCCACCTTCTGCCGAGCTGTTTTATGACCGCAACGGCAACCCGGTGGTGCTGCAAAAGCGTGTCATGTTAACCGGTAATCATATTGTTGGTGCTAATGCCGGTTATGATGAAAATGGTCGGCCACGCGTCAGTATTGATTTGGATGCTAAAGGCGGCAATTCGATGTCGGCTGGCACCAAAGATGCGATTGGTAAACCAATGGCGACGGTATTT
>Ga0114982_1000014_pt1 | contig 77793 bp, 65 predicted proteins | sample Shrwel_input2_FT_FD_87183 | JGI IMG/M metagenome (GOLD analysis project Ga0114982, IMG submission 87183) | Subsurface microbial communities from deep shales in Ohio, USA - Utica-3 well 1 S input2 FT | ecosystem: Environmental > Aquatic > Deep subsurface > Shale gas/oil reservoir > Produced... | reverse complement strand
TGTACACATCGCCCAACTTGCCATGGGCCACCGCCAAGTCACGCAGCCAGCCGGTGTTGGCCGGGTCCAGCGCCACCAACTTGCTGCTGATGGCCAAATCTTCCGCAAATGCCTGAGCAGCGGCGTCCAGCTGACCTTGTGCCATGTACACATCGCCCAGCTTGCCATGGGCCACCGCCAAGCCGTGCAGCCAGCCGGTGTTAGCCGGGTCGAGCGCCACCAGCTTGCTGCTGATGGCCATACCTTCGCTGAATGTCTGAGCAGCGGCGTCCAGCTGACCTTGCGCCATGTACACATCGCCCAGCTTGCTATGAGCCACTGCCAAGTCACGCAGCCAGCCGGTGTTGGCCGGGTCGAGCGCCACCAGCTTGCTGCTGATGGCCAAATCTTCCGCAAATGCCTGAGCTGCGACGTCCAGCTGACCTTGCGCCATGTACACATCGCCCAGCTTGCTATGGGCCGCTGCCAACTCACGCAGCCAACGCGGCGCATCGGGCTGTGTGGCCAATAATTGGCTTTGCAGAATGCGTTTGGCCTGCTGGTAAGCGTGTTCTGCATCGGCCAATTGGCCGGAGGTGGATTCAACATCCCCCAAGGCGCACCAGGCATCCATTTCGCCATCGGCCGCTGCCTGTGCCTGGAACAACGCCAATGCCCGGCGCGCCAGGCGTTCGCGTTCTTCGCTATTGAGATAGGCGGCTCGAATTTCCACCACATGCAGGCAGGCGCGCGCTTTGGCGGCGGCGGGCAGGTTTGGCAGGGTGAGCAGCTCGGCCAGCACCAGGCCCAGGCGATCCAATTCGGCCTGGCGGCCGATTTGTCTGAACTGATAACACGCCTCGCCCACTTGCCCGGCGGCGCTGTCAGGGTCGGCCAGCAGGCGGTGGTAGAGCGTTTCCACCTCGGCATCTGGCTGCGTCTGAAAATGCGCGGCGGCATGGGCGGAAAGTTGGCGCAGGCGTTCGGGGTGTTCCACCGCCAGCCAGCGGCGCAGCGCCAGGCGGGTGGACTCATGCACATTCCAGCCCTTGCCCTGAAAAGGCTCGACCATGGGCAGGGCGGTCAGCGCGGTGAAGGCGTCGGCGCTGATGGCCTGCTCGGGCAGCAGGGCGGACAAGATGTGGTGGTCGAACCAGTGCGGGATGGCGGCGGCTTCGATCAGCGGGCGCAGCTGCGGGCCGCGCGCCTCCAGCACGATGTTCAGCGTGGCCAGGGTGAGCGCTTGCGGGTCGCCTTGCGCGGCTTGGAGTTGGGCGAGGATGTGGTCGAAGTCGAAGCTCATATGGCGCTTCCCGTGGTGCCAAGACGCTCGGTATACAAGCTTAGAATAGGCGAAATCTGCTTAGGATCACCTTCAAAGGTAAAGGTCAGTTTTTGAATAAATTGGATGACATCTTCAGGCAATGATGTGCTTCGGCTATTTTTAACGCAAAACTCCTGCCAGGCCTGGATGTCAAAAATTGGCTTTAGATCAAATGATTGCGCGTGGTCCCGCCACACGGTATGTTGTTGGTTCGGAACAGATTGGCCGCATACCACCACGCGCAAGGCAGGGCAGGCATGCAGGCGCGCCAGCACATCACGCTCCAGCCAGTCTTTGACTTCTTGTGACGCTTGCTCAAACGTATCTATCAGCAGGAGGTGAGGGCGATTGAGGTTTTTACAGGCGTCAATCAAGTGCTTGCATTGCATGCTGAAAGAATCGCTGGCACCAATGGTAAACCCCGGAACCTCGATTTGGTGATGCAGCACAGCTTCCAAAGTCACGCCATTTCTGCACTCAATCCGTGAATGATCAAGTCCAAGTTCAATGGCCATGCGTTGGCATTCATTGGCCAATTGAGTTTTACCGCGCCCACTCGGGCCGTGAATCAGCAGCGCACGCTTGGCTGATTGGCTTTGCAGCATGGCTTCAAAGGCTTGGAATTCGTCGTTACAGTTGGCTATGCGGCGGTCGAATGGGCTGTGTAGTGTCGGCCAGGGGATGGCAGGGGGCTGTGCGGTGGTGGGGCTGGAGGCTGCCGCAGCAAGCCAGGTCAGCACATGGGCTTGGTCCTCGGCCTTGTACCAATGGAAGCGATGATAGGCTTGTAAGCCAAGGGGAATGCTTTTGCTATCTTCCGGTGCCAGCAGCAGCACGCGAAACCGGGGATTTTTAAACCATTGATTATATAGCATTTGCCGCACAATATGCGCCTCGGCGGCACAGCCGTGGCCGATCTCCAGCGGGCCGTCAGCCTCGTAACACTCATGCCAGCCCTGCGTGCAGACAATCAGCACCTTGTCAGCTTTCTCTACCTGCTGTTGCGACCACTTTGGCCAACCTCCATCATCTGGCCCTCCTGGTAGTTGGTCAGTGTCTATCACCACGTTCACCCCGGCGGCGCGCAGGGTTTGCGCCAATTCGGCCACGCGGGGGCTGTGGATGTCGCTGTGTCGATACGAAATAAAAACCTGGCTCATGGGCGGTGGCGGGGGCTGGGCATGCAAGACAGGTATTGTGGCACAGTGCACCGGGGCGGGCGAGGGCTTGCCTGGCGGGCGACAGAGACAGATGGGCCGGCGGGCGGGGATAACAGCGGCTGATTCTGGCGGCTGTATCGGTCACAGAAGCCGGCGGCTATGCCTGTTTGCCCCAGGTGGGCGGCAGGTAAGCTGGGGTCATCGCATGTCAACCCGATGGAGCCTCCCGATGCGCGCTGCTGATTATTTCCTTCCCCGTGGCCAGGTGTTGCAATGGCATGGCCAGGCCGGCCAGTGCCTGCAGGTGTGTGAGGGTCTGATTGTGCTGGAAGAACTGCTCTGGGTAGAAGAGCAGCTGCTGCAACCCCGCCAGCGCCTGGGCCCTGGCAGCTGCTATGTGTTGCACAGCAGCGGCTGGGTCACCCTCACCGCGCTGGGCGATGCGCAATTGCGGCTGCCGGCCTGCCCGCCACCCGCCGTGCCGGCCCAGTGGTGGGCAACGGGGCTGGCGCGTTTGCGCCGGGTGGCGGACAAGCTGGGCGGGCGGTGGCTGCAACATATCCCTTGGGCTTGGGGGTTTTCAGCCCAGCCTGTGCTTGGGCGGCGACGCTCTCAGCGCCCTGCTTCCTGGCGTGCCTTGTCCAGCAAGGGAGTGAATTCGCGCAGCGATGCCTGATATGCCTGCTGTTTCTGGGCGCAGAAGGTTTGCCGGTCCTGCTGGCGGGCTTGCTGGTTGATTTGTTCGGCAATGCGCTTGCTCAACTGCACGCCTTCCTGTTCGCTCACCTGTCGGGTGCAGCCCAGCAGGGAGAAACCTTGCTGCAGCTGGCTGCTGAGCGTGCGTTGCGGCAGCTGGCACAGTTGTTCCACGCCACTGGCCACCAGCGCGCCGCTGAGCAGGGCGACACACACTTCGCGGGGCGAGGGCGGCGGCGGTTCGGCAGCCTGGGCGCAAGACAGAGCCAGCAGCGCGGCCAGCGCCAGCGGATAACAGGGGGTCATGGGGCATCCGGAAGTGGGGCGCGCGGTGGCACCGGGGTGCTCATGCTACACAGCGCATCGAGGGCGGGCAATCGGGCGCGCTCAGCTTTGCTGCCCGCGCTGGGCGCGTTCTTCGCGCGGGGTCATGCCAAAGTGGTTGCGGTAGGTGCTGGAAAAATGCGGGCCGGAGGAAAACCCGCAGGACAGGCCAATCTGCACAATCGACTTGCTGGTTTGCTGCAGCAACTGGCGGGCGCGACTCAGGCGCAGTTCCAGATAGTATTTGGATGGCACGGTGTTCAGGTGCTGCTTGAACAGCCGTTCCAGCTGGCGGCGGGAGACGCCCACATAAAAGGCGATGTCGTCGGTGGTCAGCGGTTCTTCAATATTGGCTTCCATCAGGCTCACCGCCTCGGTGAGCTTGGGCTGGCTGCCGCCAATGCGGGTTTGCAGCGGAATGCGCTGGCGCTCGTTGCCAGGGCGAACCCGTTCGATGCTGAATACTTCCGACAACTGGGCGGTAAAGTCGCTGCCCAGCTGCTGGCCAATCAGCGCCAGCATAAAGTCCAGCGTGGCCGCGCCGCCAGCGCAGGAGCCCCGGTTGCGGTCAATTTCATACAGATTGGACGACACAATCACATCGGGAAAATCATCGCTGAAGCGGTTGATTTCCTGCCAGTGCAAGGTGGCGCGGTAGCCGGACAGCAGCCCGGCGCGGGCCATCCAGTAGCTGCCGGTGTCCAGTCCGGCAATAAACAGCTTGTCCGGCGACAGCAGCGCCAGGTGGCGTTGCAGCAGGTCCACGTCCACCGGCAGGTGAATGTCTTCTGCCACGATGAACAAGGCGTCCAGCCGGGGCGCGTAGCTGAGGGTGAGGTCGGTGGTGATGTCCACGCCACAGCCGGCACGCACGCGTTCGCCTTCCAGGCTCAGGGTGAGCGTTTCAAACACCTTGCGTTCGGCCAGCAGATTGGCGCGGGTCAGCGCGTCCACCGCCAGAGCCCAGGCAGAGAGCGAAAATTGCGGCAGCAGCAAAAAGCCGTAGCGCAGGGGTTTGCTGGTGGGCGGAGTGGGTTCCGGCATGGGGCGGTGGCGGGCAGGCAATGGCGGTTGAACGGGCACGTCAGAACTCACACTAGGGCAAATCGGAAAAGATGGCAAGCCGCCAAAAGGAGGATGCAGCGGCGGACGGCAAGGTCAGAGGCAACCTTTATGCCTGTAATCCCGCAGGCTGGCATGGGGTGCGGCCAAGTCTGTGGCAATGGCGCGGCGCACAAAACCCTCCTGGCGTGGTTGTACTGCCTTGCCGTGTCTGCGCCAGCACGCCTGGCCAGGCACGCTACGCTGGGTTGTGTGAGCTGCTCGACACAGGTTGCCAGCATACACCTTAGGCAACGAATGTCGCTTCCATTCGCGTTTACCGTCTTGATGTTGTATCTCCATGTCGCAAAACCGAAGGTGAGCCCCCCCTCCCACGCCTAGAATCGGCGGATGCATGGTCATCCCGCCCCAATCGGGCGCAAGATGAATGTGCACAGCAGACGCATTCTGTCCTAGCCTGAATTGTCGCCCCGCACTGAAAAGAGCCCTACACATGTCCTTGTCCAGCCAGATTGAACTGAAAGCGTTGATTGCCGACGTCACCGCCATTGCCGCCGAGCGCCTGCCGGTGGCCGAGTACGAACGGCTTGCCCCGTATTTTTCTGCCTACTTTGAAGAAGCCGAGGCGGCAGACCTCAAACGCGCTGCGCCGCTGGACCTCTACGGCGCGGCCATGGCCCATCTGGACTTTGCCGGCAGCCGCACGCCGGGCCAGCACAAGGTGCGGGTGTACCACCCGGATTTTGAACGCCACGGCTGGCAATCCACCCACACTGCCATTGAAATCGTCAACGACGACATGCCGTTCCTGATTGATTCGGTGGCCATGCTGCTGGCGCGGCACAACCTCACCCTGCACCTGCTGGTGCATCCGGTGCTGGAAGTGGAACGCGACAGCGCCGGCCAGTTGCTGGCGGTGCGCCGCACCGGCGGGCGCGCCGTGCCGCTGGAATCGCTGATTCATCTGCAGGTGGACCGCATCAGCGACCCGGCGCAGATGGCGCGTATTGCCGAAGAGCTGCAACAGGTGCTGGCCGATATTCGCGTGGCGGTGGAAGACGAACCGGCCATGCGCCATGAACTGCGCACCATCCAGACCGCGCTCAGCCAGGCGGCCCTGCCGCCAGGCAAGCTGGATGTGCAGGAGATTTCCGCATTTCTGGACTGGGTGAACGAGCGGCATTTCCTGCTGCTGGGCTATTGTGCCTACGACCTGGTGCGCACCGACGACGGCGACGCGCTGCGCATTGTGCCGGGCAGCGGCCACGGCATCCTGCGCAATCAGGGCGACAAAACCTTCTCGGCCAGCTTTGCCGTGCTGCCGGCCCATCTGCGCGAACTGGCCTACGATCCGTCCTGCCCGATCATGCTGAACAAGTCGCAGACCCGCGCCACCATCCACCGCTCGGCGCATCTGGACTTTATCGGCATCAAGCGCTACAACGCCGACGGCCAGGTGGTGGGCGAATGCCGCTTCCTGGGCTTGTACACTGCCGCCGCCTACCATGAATCGCCGCGCAACATCCCGATTCTGCGCCGCAAGATGGACGCGGTGGCCACCGAATGCGATTACGTGGAAAACAGCTACAAGGCCAAAACCTTGCAGTTTGTGCTGGAAAGCTACCCGCGCGACGAGCTGTTTGAAATTCCGGTGGAGGTGCTGCAGCCAATTGCCGAAGGGCTGGTCAACCTGCTGGAGCGCCCGCGCGTGCGCCTGTTCCTGCGCACCGACCTGTATCAGCGCTATGTCAGCGCGCTGGTGTTTGTGCCGCGTGACAGCTTCAGCACCGAAGTGCGGCTGAAAATCGAAAAAGTGCTGATGCAGGCGCTCAATGGCAGCGCCGCCGAATACAGCGTGGCGATTTCCGACACCCATCTGGCGCGGGTGCATTACATCATCCGCACCCCGGCGGGCGCGCTGCCCGACTTTGACGCCCAGGCTATTGAGCTGGACATTGCCCGCATTGTGCGCGGCTGGGGCGACGAGCTGCACCACCAGCTGGTGGACAGCTACGGCGAAGGGCGCGGCAATGTGCTGTTCAGCCAGTATCAGAATGCTTTTCCGGTGGCCTACCGCGAAGATTTCTCGCCGCGTCATGCCGTGCTGGATATTGCCTTGATTGAAGAAGCGCTGGCTGGCGCGCCGCTGGCGCTCAAGCTGTACAAGCCGCTGCGCAAGGGCAGCGCCGGGCAAAACCCGAAAGTGTTCCGCGCCGGCCAGCCGGCCAGCCTGTCGGCCAGCTTGCCGGTGCTGGAAAACATGGGCGTGCGCGTGCAGGACGAACGCCCGTATGCGGTGGAACGCGCCGACGGTGCCACGGTATGGATCAACGACTTTGGCCTGGAAGTGGCCAATGTGGCCCATATCGAACAAGACGACGTACGCGAGCGTTTCCAGCAGTTGCTGCGCCGGGTGGCAGCCGGCCAGGGCGAAAACGACGGCTTCAACAAGCTGGCGCTGCAAGCCGACCTGGACTGGCATGAAGTGCTGCTGGTGCGTGCGCTGGCCAAGTACCTGCGCCAGGCCGGGCTGACCTTCAGCCAGAGCTATATCGAACAATGCGTGGCCAACTACCCGGCCATCACCCGTGGCCTGGTGCGCCTGTTCATGGCCCGCCTCGACCCGGCCCAGCATGACCGCAGCCATGCCGCCGCGCTGGAAGCCGAGGTGCGCGAGCAGTTTGAACAGGTCAGCAACCTGGACGAAGACCGCATCCTTAACGGCCTGCTGACCATCATCCTGGCCATCCGCCGCACCAACTACTGGCAGCGCGACGCCGCCGGCCAGGTCAAGCCCTATCTGTCGTTCAAGCTGGAATCCGGGGCGATTCCCTTCCTGCCGCAACCGCGCCCGCTGTTTGAAATCTGGGTGTACGGCGCGCGGGTGGAAGGCGTGCATCTGCGCGGCAGCAAGGTGGCGCGTGGCGGCCTGCGCTGGTCGGACCGCATGGAAGACTTCCGCACCGAAGTGCTGGGCCTGGTGAAGGCGCAGATGGTGAAAAACTCGGTAATCGTGCCGATGGGCTCCAAGGGCGGCTTTGTCTGCAAGCAGCTGCCGCCGGCCAGCGAGCGCGAAGCCTGGCTGACCGAAGGCGTGGCCTGCTACAAGATGTTTATCTCCGGCCTGCTCGACCTCACCGACAACCTGGTGAATGGCCAGATTGTTCCGCCCGAGGCGGTGCTGCGTCTGGACGAGGACGATCCCTACCTGGTGGTGGCCGCCGACAAGGGCACGGCCACCTTCTCCGACATCGCCAACAGCGTGTCCGAGGCGTATGGTTTCTGGCTGGGCGACGCCTTTGCTTCCGGCGGCTCGGCGGGCTACGACCATAAAAAGATGGGCATCACCGCGCGCGGCGCGTGGGAATCGGTCAAGCGCCATTTCCGCCATCTGGGCATCAACACCCAGACGCAGGATTTCACTGTGATCGGCATTGGCGACATGGCCGGCGACGTGTTTGGCAATGGCATGCTGCTGTCCGAGCATATCCGTCTGCTGGCGGCGTTTAATCACCAGCATATCTTCCTCGACCCCAATCCGGACGCCGCCAGCAGCTTTGCCGAACGCGCCCGCCTGTTCAACCTGCCGCGCTCCAGCTGGAGCGACTACAACACCGCGCTGATTTCTGATGGCGGCGGGGTGTTTGAGCGCCGCGCCAAATCCATCCCGCTGTCGCCGCCAGTGCGCGCCTGGCTGGGGGTGGAGCGTGACAGCATGGCACCCAACGAGCTGATTCACGCCATTCTGCAAGCCCCGGCTGACCTGCTGTACAACGGCGGCATTGGCACCTACATCAAGGCCAGCACACAAAGCCACGCCGAGGCCAACGACCGCGCCAACGACGGCCTGCGCGTCAATGGCAATGAATTGCGGGTGAAGGTGATTGGCGAGGGCGGCAATCTGGGCATCACCCAGCTGGGCCGTATCGAATGCGCGCGCCACGGCGTGGCGCTGTCCAGCGACGCCATCGACAACTCCGCCGGGGTGGACTGCTCCGACCACGAAGTGAACATCAAGATCCTGCTGGGTGGGGTGATGCAGTCCGGCGACATGACGCTGAAGCAGCGCAACCTGCTGCTGGCCGAGATGACCGACGAAGTGGGCCATTTGGTGCTGCGCAATAATTATCTGCAAACCCAGATTCTGGCAGTGAACAAAGCCCATGCCGCACAAATGCTGTCGGCGCAGCAGCGCATGATCACCCAGATGGAAAAAACCGGCGAGCTCAACCGCGCGCTGGAATTCCTGCCTGACGACAGCGCCATTGCCGAGCGCCGCGCCAGCCGCCAGGGCCTGACCAGCCCGGAAGTGGCGGTGCTGCTGGCCTACAGCAAGATTTCGCTCGACCGCGCATTGCAGGCGTCCACCCTGCCCGATCACCCCGATCTGGACAGCGTGCTGGTGAATTACTTCCCCACCGCCTTGCAAAGCCGCTTTGCCGACGCCATGCACCGCCACCCGCTCAAGCGTGAAATCATTGCCAACCAGCTGGCCAACCAGGTGGTCAACCGCATGGGCACCACCTTTATCTTCCGCATGCAGGAAGAATCCGCCTGGCCGGCGGCAGACATCACCCAGGCCTGGGTGACGGTCAACCGCATCTTTGACGGCGAAGCGCTGTGGAACGCCATCGAAGCGCTGGACAACCAGGCCCCGGCTGACGTGCAGGTGAGCATGCTGGTGCAGGTGCGCACGCTGATTGAGCGCGCCACCCGCTGGCTGCTGCGCAATGGCCGCCCGCTGGATGGCATGGCCGCCTGGGTGGCGCGCTGCCACGCGCCGATGGCCAGCCTGCTGGCCGGCCTGCCCAGCTGGATTGACGCCGCCCATTACCCGGCAGTGGCCGACTGGGAGCAGCGCCTGAGCAGCGCCAACGTGCCGGCTGGGCTGGCGGGGGTGATTGCCCGGCTGGACTTTGCCGTGGCCGGTTTTGACATCCTCGATCTGGCCCAGGCGCAAAGCCTGCCGCTGGGCGTGGTGGCGGCCAATTACTTCGAGCTGGGCCGCGTGCTGCAGCTGGACTGGCTGCGCGACGCCATCACCCGCCTGCCGCGCGACAACCGCTGGCAAGCGCTTACCCGCTCGGCACTGCGCGACGACCTGTATCGCCTGCACCGCGAACTGACCGCCAGCGCGCTGACCTGCCCGGTATGCGGCGACCAGCAGTACGCCGCCCACTGGCTGGCCGGCAAGGGCGAACAGCTGGAAGTGTGCAAGCAGATGCTGACCGAGCTGCAAAGCTACGACACGCTGGACCTGGCCATGCTGTCGGCGGGGATGCGCGAGGTGGGTAACCATCTGATGCGTTGATGGTGTGATGGTGAAAATTTAGAGGGCGACCCGGAGTGAGTTCGGGTGAAGTGAAACCGCGCGGGAGACCTCGCGGTTTTTTTGTTTTGGTAAAAGTGCGCAGCTGCTATTACTAAGCCTACCAGCCTAATTATCTAAACTAAAACCAGCACTCTTCTGGCTTATCAGAAATCCAGCAGCCAGGACTTTCGCTATGAAAAAAATCAATATCGACTGGGCCAAAGTATTTTTTAATGGTTCGAAATGCATGGTCACAGTAGTCTTGATTTTGAGCAAAGACAGAAATTGCCACGCGCCGAATTCCTGCTTTTGACATACGCTGCAACAAATGCCAGTCATGCTCTCCAATACCCCAGCCAAATATCGTCAATGCTGTTTTCCTCGATGCAAGAACCTCTTGATACACTGTAGACAGGTAGTGGCTATTATGTATTGATGTGACTTTCTGCTGCATCGTTCCCTCGCTGACAAATAGTGGAACAAGCTCTTCATTTTCCCAGCTATCAAGAATTATATCTAGCAAGCTATCTCCCCCACGACTATGAATCTTATATTCTTGTCCTCTGAGATCTCGACCTAGCGCCAAGCTTCCATGCGGATAAAAGACTAAGGTATTAGCTTGCTCTCTATAAATATTGCGAAATTTTGTCCAGTCATCGTCAAACTCGCCATGTACAAAACAGTCCTTAAATAGGTGTGTATTCGAACAATCAAACCCATATGCCATCGCCCAGTATGTAAGTAGATCGTAGTTTAGTGAAAGTACTGTATTGAATTTTTTGAGGAAATTATGCATATTTTGTAGTTCAAATTTTACCGATTCATATTTTGGGTGTACGTTGCGCACAGCTTGAATCAAACCTCTTTTAATATTGCTATAGGCGTGAAATGTGCGGCTGTTTGATGATCGCAGAAACTTATTAACATTGAAAGCTTGCCAAACAAGTCGAAGAATAAACTCAAAATCAGTAGTATCAAAATGGTGGAACAACCTTTCAATGTCTTTTGATAGCAAGCCATTTTGCATGGCATTGTCCAGTAGTGATCTGTAGTTAAAGTTTGGAGAGACGGCAATGCTTGCCCCATTACCTAACAAAATAGTGCCTCGATAATAATCGAGTTCGATATCCATCCACTGGTTGATATTGTGTGACATATACTATCCATACCTTCTTGTTGACTGTAATAAGCTGCTTTATTGTATTGATATAATTCAATGTCAAGTACATGTAGGCAGCCGCTTAAGTTTTGCTTTATTACCTCTTGACATCGGTGAGTTTGGTTGTATTTTCTCATGCTGGCATCTCATGCTCCACCACCACCCCCAGCAACCCCTCCCCGGCGGTCGATTCCGCCGATGAATGCGCCATAGCGTGCGCGTCAGCGCCGGCAGGTCGGCGCGCAGCGCCACCAGCGCGCCGCTGGCCAGCAGTTCCGCCACCACGCGCCGTGACAGGCAGCTGACGCCCAGGCCGGCGGCGGCGCGGTTGATGGCTTCGGAGTCGTCCAGCCAGGGGATGACTTCCAGCTCGGGGTGCTGGCACGGCCCTTCCATCAGGCCAAAATCCACCACGCAATCCAGCACGGCGGCGACGATGTCGCGGGTGTTGGCCACATGCAGGCTCAGCCGGCAATCCGGTTGCTGGCGGCGCAGCGCCGCCAGGCGTTGTGGCAGCAGGTAATTGGCGATGGCGGTGCTGGCCACTCAGCCGGTGGTGCGCGCCGACGTAGCAGCACTGCATAGGCGGCGCTCACTCAACTTATCACCCTGCCTACCCAGCTGCAAAGCTGCTTACCACCCACACCTTGCCACCCTTGATCAAGCTGCTGTTTTGTCAGCGGTTTTATTGTCGGGAAGCTTGGCACGCATCTTGTTGTCTTCTTGGCATGCACTGAAGCTTTTCCCGCCACGTACATAAGGACAATAAGACGAGATGGAGACTTTTTACAACGTGATGCGGCGTCAGGGGGTCACCCGTCGCAGCTTCCTCAAATTTTGCAGCCTGACGGCCACCTCGCTCGGGCTGGGGTCGGCATTTGTGCCGAAAATTGCCCACGCGCTGGAAACCAAGCCGCGCGTGCCGGTGATCTGGCTGCACGGGCTGGAGTGCACCTGTTGCACCGAATCGTTCATCCGCTCGGCGCACCCGCTGGCCAAGGACGCGATTCTGTCGATGATCTCGCTGGACTACGACGACACCATCATGGCGGCTGCCGGTCACCAAGCGGAAGCCATCCTGGAAGAAATCCAGCAAAAGTACAAAGGCAACTACATTCTGGCGGTGGAAGGCAACCCGCCGCTGAATGAAGACGGCATGTTCTGCTTTCCCGGTGGCGAGCCGTTTGTGGAAAAGCTCAAGCGCCTGTCCAAAGACGCCAAGGCGCTGATTGCCTGGGGTTCGTGCGCCTCGTGGGGCTGCGTGCAGGCGGCCAAGCCCAACCCCACCCGCGCCACGCCGGTGCACCAGGTGATTCTGGACAAGCCGGTGATCAAGGTGCCGGGTTGCCCGCCGATTCCGGAAGTCATGGCGGCGGTGATCACCTATATGGTGACGTTTGACCGCATGCCCGATCTGGACCGCCAGGGCCGGCCCAAGATGTTCTACGGCCAGCGCATTCACGACAAATGCTATCGCCGCCCGCATTTCGACGCCGGTCAGTTTGTCGAGCAGTGGGACGACGAAGGCGCGCGCAAGGGCTATTGCCTGTACAAGGTGGGCTGCAAGGGCCCGACCACCTATAACGCCTGTTCCACCATTCGCTGGAACGACGGCGTGTCCTGGCCGGTGCAGTCTGGCCACGGCTGCCTGGGCTGTTCGGAAGATGGCTTCTGGGACAAGGGTTCGTTCTACGACCGGGTGACCGGGATTCCGCAATTCGGCATTGAGGCCAACGCCGACACCATCGGCCTGACCGCCGCTGGCGGCGTGGGGGCTGCCATTGCCGCGCACGCGGCAGTGAGCGCGCTCAAGAGCACGGCGCTGAAAAAACAGGACCTGAAACCGATCGAGACCACCCAGCCGGAGGATAAATAATGAGCAGTTACACGACACAAGGGTTCTCGCTGGACAATAGCGGCCGCCGCGTGGTGGTGGACCCGGTCACCCGCATCGAAGGCCATATGCGTTGCGAGGTTAACCTCAACAGCCAGAACATCATCACCAATGCGGTGTCCACCGGCACCATGTGGCGCGGCCTGGAAGTGATTCTCAAGGGGCGTGACCCGCGTGACGCCTGGGCGTTTGTCCAGCGCATCTGCGGCGTGTGCACCGGCACCCACGCGCTGACCTCGGTGCGTGCGGTGGAAAACGCCCTGGGCATTGCCATTCCGAAAAACGCCAACCTGATCCGCAACCTGATGCAGGCCACGCTGTATGTGCACGACCATCTGGTGCACTTTTATCACCTGCACGCGCTGGACTGGGTGGACGTGGTGTCGGCGCTGAAGGCTGACGCCAAAAAAACCAGCGAACTGGCGCAAAGCATTTCCAGCTGGCCGAACTCCAGCCCCGGTTACTTTCACGACCTGCAAATGCGGCTGAAAAAGTTTGTCGAATCCGGCCAGCTTGGCCCGTTCCGCAATGGCTACTGGGGCCATCCGGCCTACAAGCTGCCACCGGAAGCCAACCTGATGGCGGTGGCGCACTATCTGGAAGCGCTGGATTTCCAGAAGGAAATCGTCAAGATTCACGCCATTTTTGGCGGCAAGAACCCCCATCCGAACTGGCTGGTGGGCGGCATGCCGTGTGCCATCAATCTGGATGGCGTGGGGGCGGTGGGCGCGGTGAATATGGAGCGGCTTAACCTGGTCAAGGACATCATCGACCGCTCGATTGCCTTCTGCGAACAGGTATATGTGCCTGATCTGATTGCCATTGCCGGTTTTTACAAGGATTGGTCCAAGATCGGCGGCGGCCTGGCCAGCCAGAGCCTGCTGTCCTACGGCGACTTCCCCAGCATTGCCAACGATTACAGCGAAAAGAGCCTGTTGCTGCCGCGTGGCGCCATCATCAATGGCAAGCTCACCGAAGTGCACCCGGTGGATCTCACTGCGCCGGAAGAAATTCAGGAGTTCGTCACCCACTCCTGGTACAGCTACGGCGACGACAGCAAGGGCCTGCACCCGTGGGATGGCCGCACCGAGCCAAAATTCGAGCTGGGCAAGGGCCACAAGGGCACCAAGACCAAGATCGAACAGCTGGACGAATCGGCCAAGTATTCGTGGATCAAGTCGCCGCGCTGGAAGGGCCACGCCATGGAAGTGGGCCCGCTGGCCCGCTACGTGATTGGCTATATGCAGAACAAGCCGGAATTCAAGGAGCCGGTGGACGCGCTGCTGAAAAAGCTGGATGCGCCGGTGGAAGCCTTGTTCTCCACCCTGGGTCGCACCGCCGCCCGGGGTCTGGAAAGCGTGTGGGCCGCGCACGAAATGCGCCGCAACTACGACGAGCTGATTGCCAACCTGAAGGCGGGCGACACTGCCACCGCCAATATCGAAAAATGGGAGCCATCCACCTGGCCCAAGCAGGTGAAGGGCGTGGGCTTTACCGAAGCGCCGCGCGGCGCGCTGGGCCACTGGCTGAAAATCGATAACACCCGCATCGACAGCTACCAGTGCATCGTGCCCACCACCTGGAACGCCGGCCCGCGTGACAACAAGGGCCAGATTGGTGCCTACGAAGCCAGCCTGATGAACACCCAGCTGGCCAAGCCGGATGAGCCGCTGGAAATCCTGCGCACCCTGCACAGCTTCGACCCCTGCCTGGCCTGCTCGACGCATGTCATGAGCCCGGAAGGTGAAGAGCTGGTGCGCGTGGCTGTGCGCTAACCCGGAGGATGGCAAATGAAAACCTATGGTTTTGATGGCGACGCGCCCGCGCAGGCGGGCCGGCGCAAGGTCACCTCGGTGTATGTGTACGAAGCGCCGCTGCGCTTGTGGCACTGGGTCACCGTGCTGTGCATCATCGTGCTGTCGGTCACTGGCTACCTGATTGGCAAGCCACTGCCCAGCGTGCCGGGCGAGGCAACCTTCAACTATGTGATGGGCTATATCCGTTTTGCCCACTTTACCGCCGGTTATATTCTGGCGGTGGGGCTGGTCGGACGGCTGTACTGGGCGCTGGTGGGCAACCACCACGCCCGGGAAATCATCCTGGTGCCGGTGTGGGACAAACAGTGGTGGAAAGAATTTTTCTTTGAAATCCGCTGGTATCTGTTTCTGGAGCGCTATCCGAAAAAGTACATCGGCCACAACCCGGTGGGCCAGATTGCCATGGCCAGCTTTTTGTGGATTACCCTGTTCATGTGCGTGACCGGTTTTGCCCTGTACGGCGAAGGCACCGGTGCCGGCAGCTGGGCGCACAGCGTGTTTGGCTGGGTGATTGGCGCGTTTGGCAGCAGCCTGGACGTGCACAACTGGCACCGGCTGGCCATGTGGGGAATTGTGCTGTTTGTGATGGTGCATGTGTACGCCGCCATCCGCGAGGACATCATGTCCAAGCAGAGCATGATTTCCACCATGGTCAGCGGTTTCCGCATGTTCAAGGACTGAGAACGCACGATGAACGCGCCCCTGCCCTCCCTCGCCCGCTGGCCCGCGTTTGGCGGCAACCGCGCCCCCTTGCATCCGGGGCGCTTTCTTGCCACCCGCATCCTGGCCCCGCTGGGCCTGAGCCAGCTGGCGGCGGCGCAGGCGCTGGGCATGTCGCGCCGTCGGCTGAACGAAATGATCCATGGCCGCCGCGCCATCACCCCGGACACCGCCTTGCGGCTGGCCGCGTGTTTTGGCGTGGACGCCGGCTTCTGGCTGCATTTGCAGGCGGATTGGGATTTGTATACGGCCCGTCGCCAGCTGACTCCGCATAAAAACAGCCTGGAAGCGGCTTAGTGCGGTATTCGCGCAGGCAGACGTCTTGTGTCTCTTGCCCCGGCATCTGCTGGGGCAATTTTTTTGCCGTGCGAACCATTGCCCATGCGGGCCCCCGGCGTAGCGGCGTGTAGCCGACTGGCCGGGCGTGGCGATGCCAGTGCTACCCTGCCGCCTGCACCGCCATCGCCAGCGCCTGACCGCTCAGCCAGGCGTCTTCAATCCGCGTGCCCAGGCACCAGTCGCCGCACAGCCCCAGGCCAATATCCGCTGCGTAGACCTGTCCCAGTGTCAGCGGATTGGCCGCCTGCCCATACAGCCAGCGGTGGGCGCTGCGGCGGCTGACCTCCACTTCGACATCCACCAGGTCAGCAAATGCAGCGTGCAGCAATGCGGCCACCTGTTCGGCGCGGGTGTCCAGCTGCTGCTGCGACCAGGCCGGGGTGGCGTGAATCACCCAGCCTTCACGGCCTGTGCGCCCCGGCTTGCTGGTATTGCGCGCCAGCCAGCGAATCGGGCCGTGCTCCACCCAGGCGGCGTCAATCGCCAGCGGCAGGCGGTCTGGCAGTTCCAGCATGGCCGCCCAGCATGGCTCCATCGCCACGCTGGCAGCCAGCGCCTGCAGTTCCGGGGCTGGGCCAAGCAGGGCGGCGGCTTGCGCGGGCGGGACAGCCAGCAGCACCTGGCGGGCCAGCCAGGCGGGCTGGTCGTCGGCAAAGCTGAGCTGCCAGCCTTGTTCCTGGCGCTGCAATGCCACCAGCCGCTGCCCCAGCGCAACGTCCAGACCATCGGCCAGGCTGCGGCACAGGCTGCTCATGCCTGGTTGCGGCACATAACGCTGTTCCGGATAGGCGGGTGTCTGGCCCTCTGCACGCCACTGCACCACCTGGCCGGTCCAGGCGGCGCAGCGGCCATCTACCAGCCAGCGCGCCACTTCGGCGATAAAGTCGGGGTGGCGGGCGGTAAAATATTGCGCGCCGTGGTCGATGGCAAACTGCTCGCCACGCCGGGTGGCCATGCGCCCACCCATGCCCTTGCTTTTGTCAAACAGCTGTACCTGATAGCCGGCGGCGGCCAGCTGGCGGGCGCAGGTCACCCCGGCCAGACCTGCGCCAATCACGGCAATGTCGGTATGAAAGGCCAACATGCGCATGCTCCTGAAGATGGCTTGAACTGGCCATTGTGCGCGTTTGGCGTATTTTTGTATAGGACAAACGGGCAAATGGAGCCGAACAAAACCCCCGCGCCAGGCGGGGGTGAGTGTGTCCAGCCAGCGATGGCGTCAGCGCAGCAGGCTACATGGCATGGGCGTGGCTTTGCTGGCTGCCCGAGCAGCCAGAAATCAGCGCCTTGAGCGCTGCCGGCTGAATCAGCTGGATATGCTTGTGCTCGACAGTGATCCAGCCATTGGCCTGAAAGCGCGACAGCGTGCGGCTGACGGTTTCCAGCTTCAGCCCGAGGAAGGAGCCGATTTCTTCCCGGCTCATGCGCAGGATGAAATCATTGGCGGCAAAGCCCCGGGTGGAAAAACGCAGCGACAGGTTGAGCAGGAACGCCGCCAGCCGCTCTTCGGCCTTCATGTTGCCCAATAACAACATCACCGACTGATCGCGGACAATTTCGCGGCTCATCAAACGGAAAAAATGATGTTGTAAACTGGGAATGTCACGGCCAAGGCTTTCCATCCGCGAAAATGGCAGCTCGCACACTTCACTGTCTTCCAGCGCAATGCTGTCGCAGCCGTGGGCGTTGGCCGAGATGCCGTCCAGGCCCAGCAGCTCGCCAGACATGTGAAAGCCAGTCACCTGTTCGCGGCCATCATGGCTGCCCACACAGGTTTTGAAAAAGCCGGTACGCACGGCAAATACCGACTTAAAGCCTTCTCCTGCACGGAACAGGTATTCGCCGCGCTTGAGCCGGCGCGACTGGCGGATCACCGCATCCAGCTGCGACATTTCTTCGCGGCTCAGGCCGATGGGCAGGCAAAGCTCGCGCAAACTGCAATTCGAGCAGGACACCTTAAGGGTGTGAATCGGGATATTGGTATGTTCAACCATGGTATTTCGCATGAACGGTGACCTGAGCTTGATGCATGTCAAACCATACTTAACAGGTTTGTTGCAAAGTTTGCAACCTGCCCAAGGAATTTTCTGATGACTGCAACAACTGCTATGCTGGCGCCGACTCGTTGTGAGTTTGACCGCGCCTTGATTGAAAAACTCGACGGCTATGGCCCGCGCTACACGTCGTACCCGACGGCAGACAGGTTTCATACCGGTTTTACCGAGCGTGATTATCGGCATTGGCTACAACAGAGGCAAATTGGCGCAAGCGCCTGGCCGTTGTCCCTGTATGTGCATCTGCCTTTCTGTAATACCGTGTGTTACTACTGCGCCTGTAACAAGGTCATCACCAAAGACCGCTCAAAAGCAGACATCTACCTCGATTATCTCGAAAAAGAGCTGACTTTGCACGCAGAAGCGTTAGGTGACGGCGTGCGCGAGGTGGCGCAGTTGCATTTTGGTGGCGGCACGCCCACTTTTTTGAACGACGCCCAGCTTACCCGGCTGATGGCGGCGATTCGTCAGCACTTTCATTTGCAGACCGGCGGCGAGTTCTCCATCGAAATCGACCCGCGCAAGGTCAGCGCCGACACCGTGCGCCTGCTGGCCAGCCTGGGCTTCAACCGCATGTCGGTGGGCGTGCAGGATTTCGACCCCGCCGTGCAGGCGGCAGTCAACCGCATCCAGAGCGAGGCAGAAACCCGGCTGGTGATCGACACCGCCCGCGCCGCCGGCTTTAAATCGGTCAGCATCGACCTGATCTACGGCCTGCCACTGCAAACCGTCGACAGCGTGATGCGCACCGTCGAACGGGTGCTGGCCATGGACCCCGACCGGCTGGCCATCTACAACTACGCCCACCTGCCGCATATGTTCATGCCGCAACGACGCATCAACGAGGCCGAACTACCCAGCGCCGAAGTCAAGCTGGACATTTTGCAGGCCGTGGTCACCCGGCTGACCGATGCCGGTTATGTGTTCATTGGCATGGACCACTTTGCCAAACCGGATGATGACCTGTCGGTGGCACTTAAGCAAGGCCGGCTGCAACGGAATTTCCAGGGTTACTCCACCCACGCCGACCACGACCTGCTTGGCATCGGCGTTTCCGCCATCGGCAAGCTTGGCCCCACCTACAGCCAGAACGTGCGCACGCTGGACGAATACTACGGCGCGCTGGATGCCAACCTGCTGCCCACCCTGCGCGGCATGGTGCTGACCGAAGACGATATTTTGCGCCGCAACATCATCCAGCGGCTGATGTGCCAGTTTGCCCTGTCCAAAGAAGCCGTTGAAGAAGTTCACGCCATCGACTTTGCCGGCTACTTTGCCCCGGAACTGGAACAACTGGCCGAATACGAACGCCACGGCATGCTCACCATCGACAAGGAATGGATCACCGTCACCCCCAAGGGACGTTTTCTGATCCGCACCATCGCCATGGTGTTTGACCGCCATCTGCGCGAAAAACAGGCTCAGGCGCGCTATTCCCGCGTGATCTGACCCCCTGATGCCGCACTGGTTCTGGCCGCTGCTTGGCCTGGCGGCGCTGCTGGCTGCCGGGCGGGCCGGCAAAGCCTGGCTGCTAAGCCGCCTGCGCCGCAGCCTGACCCCGGAGCGGGTGCAGCGGCCCTACGCCCTGCCCGCCGTGCAGCGCGTGTTGCAACCGTGCCGGATTGCCACGGTGGGTGCGCGTCAGCTGGCCGGCTGGTACAGCCCGCCCTCCACCCCCACCACACCCATCCTGATTGTGGCGCATGGCTGGGGCAGCAGCGCCGCGCTGATGCTGCCGCTGATTGTCCCACTGCACGCCGCCGGCTACGGCATTCTGGCCTACGATGCCCGCTGCCACGGCCATAGCGACGACGACAGCTACAGCGCGCTACCACGCTTTGCCGAAGACCTCGACGCCGCGCTGGACTGGCTGGCGGGTCAGCAGGGGGCCAATGCCGCCCCGCGCTGGCTGCTCGGCCATTCGGTGGGCGCTGCCGCCTGCCTGTGGGTGGCCCGCCGCCGTCCGGGCGTGGCCGGCGTCATCAGCCTGTCGGCGTTTGCCCATCCCGGCGAACTGATGCGGCGCTGGCTGACGGCCAGGCATATTCCCTACTGGCCGCTGGGCCACTGGCTGCTGGCGCAGATTCAGCAGATCATCGGCCACCGCTTTGATGCCATCGCCCCGCTGGCGCACCTGCCACACCTGCGCTGCCCGGTGCTGCTGATTCATGGTCTGAACGACAGCACCGTCCCGGTCAGCGACGCCCACCGCCTGCACGCCGCGGCCAGTCATGCTGGCGTGGCGTTATGCTGCCTGCCCGGCGACCACGAGCGCCCGGATAATCTGGAGGATTGCGTGGTGCAGATTCAGCGCTTTATCCAGCAGCACAGCGACTGAATGCCTTGGCAATAAAAAACGGAGAAACCCAGGCGGGTTTCTCCGTTGTCATCTGGCCATCCGGCCAGCGCCCCTCTGAATAGCGGGATGCACCACGCCGTACCGACGTGGCGCGTGGCACGCTCAGTCCGGATTGATGGCCTGCTTGACCTGCTCCAGCCCGGACGGATCGTCCAGCGTGGTCAGATCGCCCGGATCGCGGCCTTCGGCAATCGCCTGAATCGAGCGGCGCAGCACCTTGCCCGAGCGGGTTTTTGGCAGCTGGGTGACAAAATGCACCTGCGACGGGTTGGCAATGGCCCCCAGCTCCTTGCTCACTGTGGCAATCACTTCGCGCGCCAGCGAGTCGCGCTGTGCGCTGGTGGCCAGCTGTGACGGGTCCTTGACCACGGCAAACGCCATCGGCACCTGGCCCTTGAGCTGGTCGGCCACGCCCACCACCGCGCATTCGGCGATGGAAGCATGCACATTCACCGCTTCCTCGATTTCGCGGGTACCCAGACGGTGGCCGGCCACGTTGATCACGTCGTCGGTGCGGCCCAGGATGAAATAGTAACCGTCTGCGTCCTTCATGCCCCAGTCAAACGACGAGTACACCTGTTTGCCCTTGAAGCCATTGAAGTAGGTGTTGACGAAGCGCTCGTCCTGTTTCCACACGGTGGACAGACAGCCCGGCGGCAGCGGTGGAATCACTGCCACCACGCCTTTTTCGCCCGTGGCGACTTCTTCGCCGGTGGCTTCGTCCAGCAGCTTGAGGTTGTAGCCATAGGCCGGGAACGACGGGCTGCCAAACTTCACCGGGGTGTTTTCCACACCCGGCATGGCGGTCAGCATCGGCCAGCCGGTTTCGGTTTGCCAGTAGTTGTCGATGATGGGCACGCCCAGTGCATCGGAAATCCAGTGGGCGGTGGGTTCATCCAGCGGCTCGCCAGCCAGGAACAGATAGCGCAGCGAAGAAATATCGTACTTTTTCAGCCAGGCCGGATCCTGCTTTTTCAGCACGCGCACGGCGGTCGGCGCGCTGAACATCACCGATACCTTGTACTTTTCGACAATCTGCCACCAGATGCCCGGATCGGGGCGGATGGGCAGGCCTTCATATACCACGGTGGCCATGCCGCCAATCAGCGGACCGTAGACAATGTACGAGTGGCCCACCACCCAGCCGATGTCGGAGGTGGAGAAATACGCCTCGCCAGGGTTGCCGCAGTAGATATGCTTCATCGACGCGGCCAGCGCCACGGCGTAGCCGCCGGTGTCGCGCTGCACGCCCTTGGGCTTGCCGGTGGTGCCGGAGGTGTACAGGATGTAGCTGGGGTGATTGGATTCCACCCACTCACACGGCACATTGGCGTCCAGATGGCGCTCGCGCAGGGTGGCATAGTCCACATCACGCCCGGCCACCACGGCCATGTCCGGATCAAGGCCACGGTTGACAATCAGCACGCTGGCCGGCGGAAATTCCGATTGTGCCAGCGCGTCGTCCACCAGATGCTTGTACGGAATCACCTTGCCGCCGCGCATGCCGCCATCGGCGGTGACCATCACCTTGGGCTGGGCGTCGTCCACCCGGGTGGCCAGGCTGTGCGCAGCAAAGCCGCCAAACACCACCGAGTGAATCGCCCCCAGGCGCACGGTGGCCAGCATGGCAAAAATCGCTTCCGGGATCATCGGCATGTAAATCAGCACGCGGTCGCCCTTGCCCACGCCCAGTTCCTGCAGGCTGGCGGCGAAGCGGTTGACTTCGCGGTGCAGATCGGCAAACGAATAGGTTTGCTCGGCACCGGTTTCGGTGGAAATGTAGATCAGCGCGTTCTGCTCGGCGCGGTCTTGCAGATGGCGGTCCACCGCGTTGTGGCACAGATTGGTTTCACCATTGACAAACCAGTCGCGAAACGGCGGATTGTCAAAGCGCAGCACTTGCTCATACGGCTTGTGCCAGTCGATCAGTTCAGCCTGTTCGGCCCAGAAGGCTTCCGGCTGCTCAATGGAACGGCGATGAAACGCCTGATAGGTTTCGGCCATGGGTTCTCTCCTCCAGCACAAAGGCAACCCCGTGGCGGCTCATATTAATGATCTTGGCGGCTCGGCACGGGGCAGAATTCTCCTACCAAGCAACTGCTTGGTAGGCGGAACCCTACACGCTAATGCCGGGGCGGTCAAATGTTCATGCATTTGCCCTGTGGCGGGCATAAAGCCTGACAAATCATTGTTGCAGCGCAATATTATTTGCCCCTAGTTGCGGCAGGGTTAATCTGATTGCGCCGCGCCGGTTTTGCTGCACTGCAAAAACCCTTGCCCTGCACCGGATTCGCGACACTGACCGGCTGGGGTCATTTTTTGCGCAGGCTGACACTGGCCACCCCGCCCACCACCAGGCCGGCCCCCACAATCTGCAGCAGTGACATCGACTCGCTCAGCACCAGCCAGCCCAGAAACAAAGTAATCACCGGCCCGAGGGTGGACACCAGCGCCACCTGATTGGCCCCAACCCGGCGAATGGCTTCGTTCAGCAAGGCCACCGGCAATACCGTACTCAGCAGGGCCATGGCCAGGCCATAGCCATACACTGGCCAAGGCAGGCTAAACGCCGCCGACAGCGGATGGGTCAGCAAGAAATGCACAATAATCGCCAGCGATGCCACAATGCACAGCCAGGCCGACAGCCGCAGCGCGCCCACCTGCTTGACCAGCTCGCCCGTGCCAATCAGGTAGAGCGAATAACACAGCGCACTGGCCAGCACCCAGCTTACCCCAATCAGCACACTCTGCCCGGCACCCAGCGCATGCCAGTCGTGCGCCACCGCCAAACCGGTGCCCAGGTAGCACAGGCCCAGCGCCAGCCATTCACGCAGCCCCACCTTGCGGCGAAACAGCAGCGCCGAAAACAGCAGCACAAACGTGGGATAGAGAAACAACACCAGCCGCTCCAGCGTCGAAGACACATATTGCAGGCCGATAAAATCAAATACGCTGGACAAGTAATAGCCCATCAATCCCAGCGGCAGCAGCATCATCCACGCCTGGCGCGGCAAACGCGCCGCCCCCCGGCCACTGATGCCGGCCATCAGGATAAAAAACGGCAGGGCAAACACCATGCGCAACATCAGCAAAGTGATGGCGTCCACTGGGTAGGCGTAAGCCAGCTTGACGAAAATCGCCTTGGCGGAAAACCCGGCGGCAGACAGCATGGCCAGCAGCACGCCTTTGCTGATTGAGAAGCCACGCAAGCGCGAGCCGATGGCCAGAGCGGCAGACATATCCTGCTCCTGAAGGTTGATTTGATTGATAGTATCCAGCGAAACTCCTGTGCTTCCCATCAGTATTTGGCACATGCAGTATTCGCAAAACAAGAAGCCCAATATTCTTGCCATAGGCATTATGCCATGTTGGTGCCGATGACGGGCCATGGTGGCGGAAGTGATGCGCCGCCATTTGCGCCAGGTCAAATCAGCGGTATCTTCTCTCCGGAAAGCCCCTGATTGCGCCAAAAAAAGGGGGCTGCAAAAAGTAAAAACCAGCAAAATCAACTGTCTGAATCCCGCTCCTGGCTGGGGTAACGATTTTTTGCCGAGTTTTCTTTTTCTGCGGCCCCATGCCGTCTAGAATCCCGTCATGTCACAATCCGGACGCTTTGCCCATGCGCATCCTGCACACCTCCGACTGGCACCTGGGCCAGCACTTTATTGGCAAAACCCGCCAGGCCGAGCACCGCGCGCTGATTGCCTGGCTGCTGGCGCAGATTTCGGCGCGGGATATCGACGCGGTGATTCTGGCTGGCGATGTATTCGACACCGGTGCGCCGCCCAGCTATGCGCGCGAGCTGTATCACCAGCTATTGGCCGGGGTGGCCGCCGCCGGGGCCAGCCTGCTGGTGGTGGGCGGCAACCATGATTCCGCTGCCACATTGGGCGAAATCCGCCCGCTGCTGGGCGCGCTGCGCGCCACGGTGATTCCATCCGCCGACGGCCCGCTGGACGAGCAAGTGGTGTTGCTGCCGCGCCGCGACGGCCAGCCTGGCGCACTGGTGTGCGCCGCACCGTTTATCCGCCCGCGCGATGTGCTGCGCAGCCAGGCCGGGCAAGGTGCCGACGACAAGCAAGGCGCGCTGCAAGCCGCCATTGCCCAGCACTACCAGGCGCTCTACCAGCGCGCGCTGGCCCGCCGCGCCGCGCTGGGCCTGGCGCTGCCGATCATCGCCACCGGCCACCTGACCACGGTGGGGGCCAGCGCCAGCGAATCGGTGCGCGAGATTTACGTGGGCGCGCTGGAGGCCTTTCCCACTCAGGCGTTTCCGCCGGTGGACTATCTGGCGCTGGGGCATATTCACCGCCCACAATGCGTGGGCGGGCTGAATCACATCCGCTACAGCGGCTCGCCGCTGGCGCTGAGTTTTGACGAAGCCGACACCGGCAAACAGATGTGGCTGGTGGATTTTGCCGACGGCCAGCTGACCCAGGTCAGCGCGCTGCCGGTGCCGTGTGTGCAGCCGCTGGCCTCGCTCAGCGGTGATCTGGCCAGCTTGCCGGCGCAATTGGCCGCCGTGGCGGCGCAGGGCAGCGCCGAGCAGCCGGTGTGGCTGGAAGTGCGCGTGCGCGGCGACGATTACCTCAGCGACCTGGCCGCGCGGGTGGCGGCGCTGGCCGACGGCCTGCCGGTGGAAATTTTGCGCGTGCGCCGCGAACGCGGCGACGCCGTGGCCACGCTCAGCGCCGACCCCGGCGATACCCTGGACGAACTCAGCCCGCTGGAGGTGTTTGAGCGCCGGCTGGCGCAGGAAACCCTGACCCCTGAACAACACGATGGTCTGCTGGCCCGCTACCACCAGGTGCTGGCTGACCTGGCCGAGTCTGCCTGATGAAAATCCTCTCCCTGCGCCTGAAAAACCTGAACTCGCTCAAGGGCGAATTTTGCATTGATTTTCGGCTGCCGCCATTTGCCGGCAATGGCCTGTTTGCCATCACCGGCCCCACCGGCGCGGGCAAATCCACCCTGCTGGACGCCATCTGCCTGGCGCTGTACCACCGCACCCCCCGGCTGGATGCAGTGTCAGCCGGGGGCAACGAGCTGATGACCCGCCACACCGCCGACTGTCTGGCCGAAGTGGAGTTTGAAGTGCGCGGCGTGGCCTACCGCGCCTTCTGGAGCCAGCGCCGCGCCCGCGACAAAGCCAGCGGCGCGCTGCAAGCGCCCAAAGTGGAGCTGGCCCGTGCCGACGGTGAAATCCTGGCCAGCCAGGTACACGACAAACTGCGCCAGGTCGAGGCGCTGACCGGCCTGGACTTTGCCCGCTTTACCAAATCCATGCTGCTGGCGCAGGGCGGTTTTGCCGCCTTTTTGCATGCCAGCGCCAACGAACGCGCCGAGCTGCTGGAGCAGCTCACCGGCAGCGAAGTGTATGGCCTGATCTCGCAGCAAGTATTTGAACGCGCACGCGCCGCACGCCAGGCACTGGCCGAACAACAGGCCCGCGCCGATGGCGTGCAGCTGCTGTTCGCCGAGGCCCGCGCCGGGCTGCTCGCCCACTGCGCCGCCCAGCGCACACAACTGGAAGCACTGACGGGTCAGTTAAGCCACACGCAGGCGCAACTGCACTGGCGCGAAGCGCTCAACGCTGCGGAGCACGACGCCCAGCGTCAGCATGCTGCACTCAGTCTGGCGCTGGCCGCGCGCGAACACGCCGCACCGGCGCTGGCGCGGCTGGCAGCCAGCGAACCCGCAGCGGCCATTGCTGGCGCACACCAGCACTGGCAGCACGCCTGTGCGCAACGCGACACCAGCACGGCAGCGCTGGCTGCGCTGCACCGCCAGCGTGACAGCCTGGCGCGCAGCCACGCCCTGGCCCACTGGCAAGCTGCCCAACTGGCACGCACGCTGGCCGGGCAGGCCGCCGCGCAACAAACCGCGCTGGGCGACCAACTGGCCGACGCCAATGTCTGGCTGGCCAGCCACCGCCGGCACGCCGAACTGGGCGAACACCTGCCGCACTGGCGTGCCGAATGGGCCGAGCTGCGCCGGCTGGATGCGCAACTGGCCGATGACGACGCCCGGCTGGCGGCACTGGCTGCCACGCAACACCAGCGCACCCAACAACAGCATCAGGCCCGCGAACACGCCGACGCACAGGCCAAAGCCTGGCAAACCGCCCACACCCAGGCCCAGCAGCAGCAAGCCCAACGCGACGCCTTGCTGAGTGGCCCCATCCCGCCGCATCAGCGCTATGAAGCGGCATTGGCGCGGGCACAGCATTGGCGGCAACTGGGCTACGACGCCCAGACACTGCGCCAGCGTGCGGCCATGCTGGCCGAGCAGACGCAACAACAGCACACCCTGAATGCCGAACGGGATAGCCTGCGTCAGCAACTGGACATCAGCCAGCAGCAGCGCGTCCATCTGGACGAACGGGTGGCCGACAAGCGCCGGCTGCTGGCGCAGGAACAGCTGATTCGCAGCCTGGATGCCCACCGTGCGGCCCTGCGCCCCGGCGAAGCCTGTCCGTTATGCGGCGCACAGAGCCACCCGGCAGTGACGGCGTATCAGGCGCTGGACCTGGACGCCAGCCAGGCGGCGCTGGCCGAGGCCCAGGCGCAACAGCACGCTCAGCAGGCGCAAGAACAGGCGCTGCAAGCGCAATTGAACCGCACCGAAGGCCAGGCCACGCAACTGGCCGCCGAACTGGCGCACAGCGCCGCCGCCCAACACGCCGGAGAGGCCGCCTGGAATGCCAGCGCGTGCGCGCTACAGGCCGATGCCAGCGCCCCGCCGCTGCACTGGGCGGACGCCGCAACGCTGGCTGCCAGACAACGCATCGCCGATGCCGAACACGCCGACTGCCAGGCACACTTGCAGGCATTGGACACCGCCAACGCCGCCTGCCGCGCCGCTGACCACCAGGCGCAACAGGCGCGTGACGCACACGATGCCGCCCAGGCCACGCTGCGTGCCAGCGAACAAGCCTGTGCCGATATCCAGGCCGAACACAGCGCCCGCGATGAACAACGCACCCACCATGCCCGCCAGCGCGCCGAGCGCGAAACCCACTGGCGCAACACCATTGGCTACGCCGGCTACACGCTGGACGCCGAACCCGACGCCTGGCTGGCGGCGCGTCACACCGACTGGCAAACCTGGCAAACGCAACAGGCGCATGCCCAGCAGCTGGAGCAGCAGCTGGTTCGCCAGCAAGACGTGTGTGCCCAGGCCGAACTGCGCGCCGACACCTGGCTGGCGCGCTGGCTGGGCCTGACGCTGACCGCACCGGACGCCGCGGCCCCCGACGCCGGTGCAGAGGGCGAAACCGCGCTGGCCAGTCTGGCCAGCCAAGTGGACGCGCTCAGCGCCGAACTGGCCCGGCTGGATGGCCGCTGTGGTGAACTGGGCAATACGCTGAACCAGCAAACCCAGCACGCCGAACACAGCCAGCGCAGCTGGCAGGCGGCACTGGACGCCAGCCCGTTTGCCGATGAAACCGCCTTTCTGGCCGCCCGCCTGCCCGACGCTGAACACGCCGAACTGCGCCAGCGCCAGCAGCAACTGGATGCTGACGAGCAACGCGCCCGCGCACTGAGCGAAGCCGCCGACACCCGGTTGGCCGAACTGGCCGCCCAAGCCCTGAGCGAGCACAGTGCCGATGCCCTGACGGCCCACATCAGCGGACTGGACGCCCAGCGCCAGCAACTGGCCGCCGAATACGGCGCGCATCAGCAGCAGCTGGACGACGACGCCCGTCATCGCATTGCGCACCGCCAACTGCTGGCCAATCTCGACGCCCTGGCCGCCAACAGCGAACACTGGCAACGGCTGGACGGCCTGATCGGCTCGGCCCGAGGCGATAAATTCCGCCGCTTTGCCCAAGGCCTGACGCTCGACCACCTGATTGGCCTGGCCAACCGCCGCCTGGCAAGGCTACATGGCCGCTACCGCCTGCAGCGGCAAAGCAGTGGCGAACTGGAACTGGCCATCATCGACAGCTGGCAAGCCGACGTGGCCCGCGACACCCGTACCTTGTCTGGCGGCGAAAGTTTTTTGGTCAGCCTGGCGCTGGCGCTGGCGCTGTCTGACCTGGTGAGCCACAAAACCTCAATTGATTCGCTGTTTCTGGACGAAGGCTTTGGCACCCTGGACGGCGACACCCTGGACGTGGCCATCGACGCGCTGGACGCGCTGAACGCCAGCGGCAAGATGATTGGCGTGATCAGCCATGTGGAAAGTTTGAAAGAACGGATCGCCACGCAGATTCGGCTGAAACCGCAGGCGGGGCAGGGAGTGTCGCGGGTGGAGGTGGGGGGTGATCTGACCCGATGTGTGGTCAGCTTTGGCCGCTTGCCTGCCGGGCTTGCCACCATGTATCGCGACGGGCAATCGACCGACGCAAGCCACGGTTACCTGTGCTGTATCGGTCACAGAAGACAGTAACTATGCCTGTTTGCCCTTGTCGGGCAGCAGGTAAGCTGGGGTCATCGCATGTCACCCGAGGGAGTGCCCCAGATGAGCCCGATTGATTATTTCCTGTCCCGTGGCCAAGTGTTGCAATGGCATGGCCAAGCTGGCCAATGCCTGCAGGTATGTTCTGGTCTGATTTTGCTGGAAGAGTTGCTTTGGGTGGAAGAGCAACTGCTCCAGCCTCGCCAGCGCCTGGGCCCGGGCAGCTGCTATGTGTTGCACAGCAGTGGCTGGGTGACCCTCACCGCCCTGGGTGATGCGCAATTACGGTTGCCGGCTGGCCTGCCGGCCACGGCACCGGATGAGGGGTGGGCCACCGGGCTGGTGCAGCGCTTGCGCCGGGCAGTGGAAAAGCTGGGAAGGCTGCGGCTGGGGCATTCCGGCATGAAAAGGGGTGCCAGCCCAGTGTAGCGAGGGCCGCCCGGCAACAGCGCTGGGCGGCTTTTTTGCCTGCGGCGGGTCGGGTCAGATCAAGGCTGAGAGGGTTTTGAACAGATGGCTGGTGTTCTCGCCAGCAAACAGCATCTGGTCGGCCAGCAGGGCGCAGCTCAGCCACGACAGGACAATGACGACAAGTTCAAAATTGCCGCTTTTCCACATCGACAGCGAATGCCGCCGGAAAATCCACGGTACACCCATCGGGTTTGGCCAGTCAGTGAGCAAATGCATCACGCCGCCAGCAGCAAAACCGAAGGTGATGGGGGCCCACCAGAATGCGCCCAGGCTGATATAGGAGCCAAACAGCAGCAGCATCCAGGGCACGCCCCAATGTGTCAGCGAGCGATGCTTGATCCACAGTCGGCTGGCGCCGCGCCGCCGCTTGCTGCGCCACCAGGCCACTTCCATCCAGTCGGGCGCGGTGCCGCCCCAGGCACCGGCAAACAGTGCCATGATGGCCAGCAACTGGAACGGCCCGCCAGCCCCGGCGCGGATAACCAATAACGCAGCCAGCACGCCGGCTGCCACGCCAGAAGCATGGTGTGCTTTTCTTGATGCCATGTGTTCTTCAACCTCAAATGACTTGACTATGTTCCGCAAGCATCATACTGCAAATGCTGCGCATGATAACGCAGGGTTGAAGTGAAGTCGCGCAGGTGGCAATCAGGGGACACAGTGCTCAGGCAAATGGCGCAGGCGGGCTGACCCCGCTGCGCCACTCAATATGCTTACCCCTGCAAGGCCTTGCCCAGCTTGCGCCGGTAGAACTCGTGGAAGTGCTGCATGCCGTCTTCGGTAGGCGACTGGTACGGGCCTACTTCGGATTCGCCACGCTGCCACAGCGCCTTGCGGCCTTCGTGCATGCGGTAGCAGATTTCGTCGTCTTCCACGGCGGTTTCAAAGTATGCCGCCTGCTCGGCCTGGATGAATTCCGGCTCGAACCACAGGATGTCCTGCGGGTAGTAGAACTCGGTAATCACCGTGGTCTGTTCCGGGCCCTTGGGCACCGCCACGCTGACTACCAGCACATGCGGGTACCACTCCACCATGATGTTGGGGTAGTAGGTCAGCCAGATGGCACCAAATTCCGGCTGTTTTTCCGCATAGCGGCGCAGCACCTGCTGCTGCCAGTCGGCGTACACCGGACTGCCGGAGCGGGCCAGGGCGTTTTTCACCCCCACGGTTTGCACATGGTATTGCTCGCCCCATTCCCACTTGAGATCGCCGCAGTTGACGAAGTTGCCCAGGCCGGGGTGGAACGGGTCAACGTGGTAATCCTCCGAATACACTTCGATAAAGGTTTTCCAGTTGAAGTTGTACTCGGTGATGACGGTTTCGTGATAACCGTAGTCCTCGAAGCGCATGTGCTTGGCCACGCCCAGGGCCGCCAGGTCGGCGGCGATGTCGCGGCGGGCGTCAAACAGCAGGCCGTTCCATTCGGTCAGCCGGGTCTGGCCCAGATCCAGGCAGGGCTGCTGGGCAAAGTGTGGTGCGCCAATCAGCTTGCCCTGGTTGTTGTAGGTCCAGCCGTGGATATTGCACACAATGTGCTCGGTGTTGCCGCGCCCCTTGAGCATCAGCGCCTGGCGGTGGCGGCAGACATTGGACAGCAGCTGGACGCCGTCCTCGTTGCGCTTGAGCATCTTGCCGTGGCCCATCCACTCCAGGGTGTGATAGTCGCCCACATTGGGCACCATCAGGGCATGGCCATAGTATTGCGGCGCGTCGGCAAACAGCAGTTGCTGTTCGAGTGCGTAAAACGCCGGATCAAAATAGGTATAGACAGGAAGTTGCGCGGCGGATGCGGTCAGCAGTTGCGCAGAAGCCAGATCAGACATTATTCCCAATCCCCACAAAGGTAGAAGAATCAAGACCAGCCGAATCTCGCCAAAACGAGTTTACGGTATACAGGTAGTAAGTGATGCGACGGTCAAAGGACAATCAGAAGGCGGGGGATTGTCCCCAAAATCGGGGAGGGGGGCAAGCGTTTTTTCAGCGGGAATTGTGTAAAACCGACACTTTTTCTGCATAAGTCTGTTTGTCATCGCGTCGTGGCACAATTTTCTGGCAAAACTTGCGTTAAATCAAACAGACAAGTATTTTGATGCAGTGCAACATCCTGCGCGCGGTATAGTCGCCGCTCGCCGAGTGGCCGGCCTGTGCTGTCGGCTGTCACTGCCTGACCCCGTGCCGTAAGCCCTTGCCCGGCACCCCTGCCAACCCGCTGACCGGATTTTTTCCATGACCGACCATGTTCTCGTGATTAACTGCGGAAGCTCATCCCTCAAATTTGCCGCCATCGACCCGATTTCCGGCCAGGCTGCCCTGAGCGGGCTGGCCGAGCGCCTGGGTAGCCCGGATGCCAGCCTGAATGTGCGCCAGGGCGACACACGCCAGAGCGTGTCGCTGGCCGAGGGCGGCCACGACGCCGCCATGCTGGCGGTGCTGCAACTGCTGGACAACAGCGGCCTGTCGGCCAAACTCAGCGCCGTGGGCCACCGTGTGGTGCATGGCGGCGAGCGGTTTAAAAGCTCGGTATGCATTGATGATGTGGTAGAAGCCGAAATTGACGCCTGCGCCCGTCTGGCCCCGCTGCACAACCCGGCCAATCTGATTGGCATTCGCACCGCCCGTGCCTGCTTTGCCAATCTGCCACAAGTGGCAGTATTCGACACGGCATTTCACCAGAGCATGCCGGCGCATGCCTATCTGTACGCCATTCCCAGCGCGCTGTACACCGAACACGGCCTGCGTCGCTATGGCTTTCATGGCACCAGTCACCGTTATGTGGCGGCTGAAGCCGCCGCCATGCTGGGTCGCCCGCTCAATGACTGTGCGCTGATTACCGCCCATCTGGGCAATGGTGCCTCTGCAGCCGCCGTGCTGGATGGCCACAGCGTGGACACCACCATGGGCCTGACCCCGCTGGAAGGCCTAGTGATGGGCACCCGTTCCGGCGACATCGACCCCAGCCTGGTGCCGTTCATTGGCAAGGCGCTTGATTTGCCGGCTGACCAGGTGATCGACCTGCTTAACCGCAAGAGCGGCTTGCTGGGCCTGTCGGGCTTGTCCAACGACTGCCGGGCGCTGCAAACCGCTGCTGCCGAAGGCCACGCCGGCGCGCAAATTGCGCTGGACGTGTTCTGTTACCGCCTGGCCAAGCATATTGCCGGCCTGTCGGTGGCGCTGCCGCGTCTGGATGCCTTGGTGTTTACCGGTGGCATTGGCGAAAACTCGGTGTGGGTGCGCGAGCAGGTGATGAAGCAGCTGGGCCTGCTCGGCTTTGCCATCGACAGCGCCGCCAATGCCCGCTGTGTGGGCGGTGTGGCCGGCCCGATTCATGCCGCCGGCAGCCGCACCGCGCTGGTGGTGAACACCAATGAAGAACTGCTGATTGCCCGCGACACCTTCGCGCTGGCCCAATCCTGAAAGGCCTGCCCATGTATGCTTTGTATCTTTCCCCGGTGGGTTACGACGTTGGCCTGACCTCGGTGGCGCTGGGCCTGGTGCGCGCGCTGGAACGTCGTGGCCTGAAGGTGGGCTTTGTCAAACCGGTGGCGCAGCAGCGCGAAGTGACTGCTGGCCCGGAGCGCTCCACCCACTTTGCCGCCAGCCTGTTCCGCCTGGAAGCCCCGACCCCAATTGACTTTGCCCGCGCCGAACAGCTGATGGGGGCCGGCCAGACCGACCAGTTGATGGAAGAAATCATCAGCCTGTACCAGCAAGTGGTGGACCACAACGATGTGGTGGTGATTGAAGGCCTGGCGGCAGATTCCAACCATGTGTACGCGCCGCAGCTGAACACCCAGATTGCCCGCACCCTGGACGCGGAAACCATTTTTGTCGGTTCTGCTGCCCGCCTGTCGGCAGAAGATCTGGCTGAACAAATCGAAGTGGCGGCGCGCCAGTCGGCGGAGTCGCACAACAACCGCTTTGCCGGCTACATCATCAACAAGGTGCCGGAAGACGTGCGTCCCGGCGACTACACCCTGGACATTGCCCAGCTCACCGCCACCGCCAAAGCGCGCCGGCTGCCGCTGCTGGGCACCATTCCGCTGTCCAGCGCCTTTGCCGCGCCGCGCACGCTGGACATTGCCCAGCACCTCAACGCCCAGGTGGTGGCACCGGCACGGCTGCATTCGGCGCGGGTGACCGACATGCTGATTGCTGCGCGCTCGATTACCCATCTGATTAGCCGGCTCAAGCCCGGTGTGCTGGTGATCACCCCCGGCGACCGCGACGACGTGGTGCTGGCCACCGCCATGGCCGCCCAGCGCGGCGTCCCGCTGGCCGGCCTGCTGCTGACCTGCAACTCCATGCCGCACCCGCATCTCCAGGCGCTGTGCCAGATCAACGCCCACGCCAACTTCCCGGTGCTGGCCACCGAGCTGGAAACCTTCGACACTGCCCGTCAGCTCACCCAGATGTCGCACCATGTGCCAGTGGACGATCTCGCCCGTATGGAGCGAGTGGTGGATTTTGTTGCCGAACGGCTGGATCTGGACCGGCTGATTGCCCGCATTGGCCAGCCAGGCGAAAGCCGGCTGTCGCCGCCGGCGTTCCGCTACCAGCTGATTCAACACGCCCGCCACGCCGCCAAGCGCATTGTGCTGCCAGAAGGCGACGAGCCGCGCACCGTCGAGGCGGCGGTCATCTGCCACCAGAAAGGCATTGCCCGCTGCGTGCTGCTGGCCAAGCCGGAAGCGGTGCAAAAGGTGGCCGACGCCCAGGGCATCACCTTGCCGGCGGATCTGGAAATCCTCGATCCTGATCTGGCCCGCACCCGTTATGTTGCTCCGCTGGTAGAACTGCGCCGCAGCAAGGGCATGACCCCGCACATGGCCGAGCAATACCTGGAAGACAGCGTGGTGCTGGGCACCATGATGCTGGCGGTCAATGATGTGGATGGCCTGGTGTCCGGCGCGGTGCACACCACCGCCAACACCATCCGCCCGGCGCTGCAATTCATCAAGACCGCGCCTGGCTCGAGCATTGTCTCCAGCGTGTTTTTCATGCTGATGCCCGATCAGGTGCTGGTGTACGGCGACTGTGCGGTGAACCCGGACCCCAGTGCCGAAGAGCTGGCTGACATCGCCATCCAGAGCGCCGACTCGGCCAAGGCGTTTGGCATCAGCCCGCGTGTGGCGATGATTTCCTATTCCACCGGCAGCTCCGGTGCTGGCAGCGATGTGGAAAAAGTCCGCGCCGCCACCGAGCTGGTGCGCGAACGCCGCCCGGACATTCTGGTGGACGGCCCGCTGCAATACGACGCCGCCAGCGTGGAAAGCGTGGGCCGGCAAAAGGCCCCGGATAGCCCGGTGGCCGGTCGCGCCAATGTGTTTGTCTTCCCCGACCTGAACACCGGCAATACCACCTACAAGGCAGTGCAACGCTCGGCCAATGTGGTCAGCGTCGGCCCGATGCTGCAGGGCCTGCGCAAGCCGGTGAACGACCTGTCGCGTGGTGCGCTGGTGGACGACATTGTCTACACCATTGCGCTGACGGCGATTCAGGCCGAGCAGATGGGCGGAAAGTAGGCCAGCCGGCCAAGCTGGCCAGCAGCAAAAAACCACCAGGGCGGCCCCCACGCGCACTGACTGTGCGCGTGGGGGCCGCCCTGGTGGTGTGTGCCTGCGGTGCAGGGTGGGGGCGACGTCCCTTAACGCGGTGCGCTGCGGAAGCTGTCGTGGCAGCTCTTGCAGGTGTTGGCCAGGGTAGCGTATTTGGCGCGGATGTCCTTCATGTCGCCGGTCTGAGCGCTGCTGGCCAGCGCATCCACTGCCGCGATCATGCCTTGCTGTTCTTTCTTGAACGCATCAGGCTGGCTCCAGACTTCTGCCTTGGCGCGGCTTTTGCCCACTGCGCTGCCCGGCACAAACAGCGGCCAGGGGTCACGGGCCAGGGTTTGCAGGGTTTTGGCCTGTTCAGCAAAGGCTTCCTTGCGATACGGCTCACGGTCGCGCACCACCAGGCCCAGCGGTTCGAAGGTGCGCAGCATTTTCTTGAACGCCTGCACCCGCGCTTCGGCGGTGGCGGCGGGGTCAGCCGCATGGCTGACGGCAGAACAGGCCAGGGCGGCGCACAACAGGGTGGAAGACAGCAGTTTCATCAGGGGTGATTTCCAAAAGATTGATTGAAGCAGACCGACCAGCGGCCAGTCGGCAAGGTTATCGAAGGCGTAGCGGCGTTTAGCCGGCCAGCAGCAGGCGCAGCGCGGCCAGGGTGCCTGCTGCCACACCGCCCACCAGCGCGCCATTCACGCGAATCCATTGCAGCTCCAGGCCCACCCGCTGTTCGATTTGCGCCACCAGCCGGGCATCCGGCAGGCGTTGCGGCGACAGGCTCAGCCGCACGGTGTCGCCAATCAGCGCGTGGTTCTGCTCAACAAAATGGTGAATGCCCTGCTTGCACCAGCCATCCAGCCGCTCGCGCAGGCTGGCATCGGCAGCCAGCCCGGCCAGCGCGCTGTCGATCAGATCGGCCAGCAGGGTATTCAGTTCCGATTGCCGGTTCAGCCACTGGCGCTGCATGCCGCTGCGCAGGCTGGCCAGCAGGCTATGCACCATCGGCTGGGTGTCCAGGCCGTGCAGCAGCTGGCCCTTGACCTGGGCCATTGCCTCCAGCAACGCCGGATCGCCGTGTTCCAGCCGCTGGGCCAGCCGGGTGAGCAACTGCTCCAGCCCCTGGCGCAACGGGTGGTCGGGCTGCTCGGTGAGCTGGTCAAGTTCGCTGCGCAGCCAGCCGACAATGCGCTGGGTGAGGTGGTCGAGTTTTTCTTCGTCGCTGTCGCCATGCAGCTGGGTTTTGCCCAGCCAGGACTTGGCCTTGTGCCACCAGCCGGTGTCTTCGTAGTCGCGCAGCGCCTCCAGCGCCAGCCGGGCTGTGGCGTCACGAAAGCTGGCCGACGCCAGCGCGTGGTTGAGCAGCTTGATCAGCGCATCCCACAGCGCCGCCTCGCCGCCATGGCGCAGGCAGTGTGCCAGCAGCTGGCCCAGTGGGCGCGACCAGTCTGCCTCGGCCAGCCGGGCGCGCAGCTGCACGTCGATAAAGCGCGCCAGTGCCGGAGAATCCAGGCTGTCGGTCAGCCGCAACAGCAGATGGCGGATAATCCGCTGGGCACGCAAGCGGTGCGCCGGCTGTTCCAGCAGCGCCAGCAGGGTATCGGCCAGTTGCACCGACGCCAGCCGCTCACGAATCGCCGCTGGCGACAGCCACTGGGTTTGCACCATATCGACAATGCCATCGGTCAGCCGGTGGCGGCTGTTGACCACAATATTGGTGTGTCGGGACAAACCTGGTATGGGAATGCGATGAAATAACGCCGACACGGCAAACCAGTCGGCCAGGCCACCTACCGTGGCCCCTTCGGCAGCGTGCAGGGCAATCTGCCAGCCCGGCGACAGCAGCCAGCCCTGCGCACGCAGGGTTTCCAGCAGCGCCAGGCTGCCAGCGGCCACGCTAAGGGAAACGCCGCCCCGGTGTCGGGCCAGCCAGTCGGAAAAAGAAGGCGCATGCATGGCGGCGATGATACACCAAGCGCCACTGGGCTGGCCGCTGGTGGAGGACGCTTGCCTGAATTTCCCGGCTGGGTGAGCGGGGCAACCCCCCGTCTGCCGGGCCGGGTCGCACACAGGGGTGTCCCGGGGGCCAATTTATCGCACAATCGCCTCAGCCAGCGCCTGCCAGGCGCGCTGCTTCTCCGCCAGCGCCAGCGTATAGGCCGGGCTGGATGACGGCAGGCGCAGTACAGTCAGCGCCGGAAACCCGGCCAGTTGATCCGCCGCCCGCGCTGCCGTGGCCCCGTTGAATGCCACCAGGCGCAGCGCAGGCAGGCTGGCCACCAGTCGGGCCAGGTCATTGCGCTGGGCGGCGCGGATGGCGGTGTCCAGGCTGCCGCGCCGCTGCGCCTGCGCCACCACATCCCACAGCCCCACCCCGTGCGCCTGCAGTCGCGCCAGCCGTTGCGGATAGTCCAGCGCCGGTAGTTCGGGTTGCGCCAGCACCGCAGCCAGCAGTGGCCAGAACTGATTGCGCGGGTGGGCGTAATACTGCTGTGCCGCCAGCGAGGCCACGCCGGGCAGGCTGCCCAGAATGAGCACGCGGGTGTCGGCGTTCACCACCGGGGCAAAACAGCGCGCCGGCCCGTCTTCCTGGCCCACTGCGCTCATCCGAACAGCTCACCCTGGTGCGCGGCCAGCCAGGCTTTCACCGGGCCAAAGGTCTTGCGGTGAATCGGCAGCACGCCGTGTTCGGCAATCGCCGCCATATGCTGGGCGGTGGGGTAGCCCTTGTGCCGGGCAAAGCCATAGGCCGGGTAATGCGCATCCAGCGCCACCAGCTCGGCATCACGTGCGGTTTTGGCCAGAATCGACGCGGCGGAAATCTCCGCCACCTTGGCGTCGCCCTTGACGATGGCGCTCACCGGCAGCGGTTTGAACAATTTCGGCGTGCGGTTGCCGTCCACCTGCACCTCGCTGGGCGTCAGCGCCAGCGCGTCCACTGCGCGCGCCATGGCCAGCATGCTGGCGTGCAGGATATTGATCTGGTCGATTTCTTCCACACTGGCGCTGGCAATCGCCCAGGTCAGGGCTTTTTCGCGGATTTCCAGCGCCAGCGCATCACGCTTGGCTTCGGAGAGTTTTTTTGAGTCGGCCAGGCCGACGATAGGGCGAGCGGGGTCGAGGATCACGGCAGCGGCAAACACCGCACCGGCCAGAGGGCCACGGCCAGCTTCGTCAACGCCGCAGAGTAGGGAGGGGGTCATGGTCAAGGGAAACGAACTCGGAGCAAACAAGCCGGACAGTATGGCATGGCAGTGGCGTTGGAGAAAATGGAATGGTGTGGCGCGCGAACGCTTAGCGCTGGCGTTTTGGCGGGATGATGCTGTCCACATCGCCGGCAGGGTAAAGGTTAGGCAATAAAGACCCCAAGGCATGCACCGGAAAGCCCGCGCGCACTTTGCCTTTTGGGCTGTCAGACACCAGCAGCCCTTCGTCCAGCAAGGCGCGGAGCACCGACCGGGCGGTGCGCTCGGGCAGGCCGGTGAGACGGCTGACCTCACCGCGCGCAAACTCGCCAATGACAAATGCATGGATATATAAATGGGCGCTCTGGGGATTCAAGTCAAAACGTACCCGATGGAAGTAAGCATGCGCACGCGCCTGTACATGCTCCAAGGCAAACATGCTGTCCATGAACCGGGCCTGATCAATCGCGGTTTGCATGGCGTATTCGCAAAATGCCGCCAATCCCTTTTCGCTGAGATTGCCTCGCCCATCAAGGTCACCACGGCGGCTGACATCCGCACCAGCCAGACGGGCCTTGTATTCGTCGGCACTTTTGGCAAAACCGCGCGACATCGACCACAGGCAGGCGTCGTTCACGCCACAGGCCCTGAGCATGGCATCCAGGGCAATGCGCGCGACGCGACCGTTGCCATCCAGAAAAGGATGAATCCACACCAGCCGATGATGAGCGGCAAATGCGGCGACTAGCCCATCCAGCTTGGAAATCCCACCCTTTTTGGCCCATGCCAGTTTTTGCCCATACACCTGCACATAGCGGTCGATAAAACCCATCAGTGTGCTGGCGCTGGGTGCCAGATGCCGGCCAACGCTGACTTCCCGCGAACGAAATGTCCCCGCAACAAGCATGGAGCCATCTCCCAGCTGCAAGAGTGCAGCGGGCAGTGGCTGACAAAAGCGCTGATGTGCATCCAACAAAAAGTTTTTCAGCGTGCCCGAGTCAAGCGATTGCTGCCTGGCCCAGTGTTCTGTCTCAATGTGTGCCAGAGCAAGACTTTGCAAATGCTGGCGGTTGCCATGTTGTTCAAGCGCGTACAAGGCAGCATCAATGTCAATGGGTAAGGTTTTGTGTCCCTCGATCAGATTGCTGTAGTAGCAATTCATCCCGGTCACCAAGGCCGACAGGCTTTTGGCCGTGGCCGGGCGCACTGCCGCATCCAGCCGCGCCGACGCTTCGGCCAGCACCTGCGCCAAATCAATCAGCCGCCGATGCAAGGGCCGGCTACTGTCGATGAGCAAGGGCTCCATCTGTGCGGGGGTGTCGTAGAAATGCGGTTTCAGCATGAATCGCCTAATTTTGCTGATCTTTCAGCCGGTTTTATACAATAAAAATCATTGGTTTACTACATGTTTCACTGTATATTTGGCCGGTTTTCCTGCCGAACTTTTCCCGGTCAGCAGCCCTTTAGGCATTCTCCCCCACCACCTCCAGCACCGCCTGCGCCGCGCGCGCAGCGCTATCCTGCTTGAGCGTCAGATGCAGCTCAGTCAGCTTGTCATCCAGCCAGACGCGGTAATCCGGGTCGCGCCAGGCGTTGAGCAGTGCCTGGGCAAGGTTTGCCGGGGTGGCGTCGTCCTGCAGCAGTTCCGGCACGATGAATTCGCCGCACAGGATATTGGGCAGGCCCACGTAGGGCAGCTTGAGTTTGCGTTTGACGATGCGGTAGGTGATGGGCGAGATCTTGTAGCTGATCACCATGGGCCGTTTGGCCAGCGCCACTTCCAGGGTGGCGGTGCCGCTGGCCACCAGCACGGCGTCGGCGGCCACCATGGCGTGCTGAGCGTGGCCAAACAGGCGGCGGATGGGCAGTTGGTGGGCTTTCAGCCGCCACAGCAGCTGTTCAAAGCGGTCAAAGGTGGCGCGGGTGGCCAGCGGCACCAGAAACTGGGCGTCGGGTTCGTGGCGCAGGATTTCGCGGGCGGTGGCGATGAACAGCGGGGCCATCACGTCCACTTCGCCCTGGCGGCTGCCCGGCATCAGGGTGAACACCGTGGCCTGGCGCGGCAGGATGTGCAGCAGCTCGCGGGCGGCTTCGCGGTCGGGCTGCAGCGGCATGCTTTCTGCCAGCGGGTGGCCCACATAGCTGACCGGCACGCCAGCGGCCTGGTAAATCGGCGCTTCCATCGGAAACAGCGCCAGCACCCGGTTGACTGCCTGCTTGATCTTGAACACCCGCTCGCCACGCCAGGCCCAGATGGAGGGGCTGACGTAGTGAATGGTGCGAATGCCTGCCGATTTGAGCACTTGCTCGACATGCAGGTTGAAATCCGGCGCGTCCACGCCGATGAACACGTCCGGGCGCTCGGCCAGCAGCTTGGCCTTGAGCTCGCGCCGGATGGCCAGAATGCTGCGCAGGCTGCGCAGCACTTCCACATAGCCGCGCACGGCAAGGGTTTCTTGCGGATACAGGCTTTCCAGCCCGGCGGCCTGCATTTTCGGGCCGCCGATGCCAACAAAACGCGCATCCGGGCGACGGGCACGGATGGCGTCAATCAGCCGCGCGCCCAGCATGTCGCCAGAAGCTTCGCCGGCCACCATGGCGATGCGCAGGCCGGCGTCGGCTGGAAACAGGCCCATCAGCGGATGATGCCGCGTTTGGCGCGGGCAAAGAAATCAACAAACAAATCCAGCTCCGGCGCATCGGCAGCGGCCTCGGTAATGGCGGTCTTGGCGTCTTCCAGGCTGAGGCCCTGGCGGTAAATCTGCTTGTAGGCGCGCTTGATCTGGCTGATCTGCTCGGCGCTGAAGCCCCGGCGGCGCAGGCCTTCGCTGTTGATGCCCACCGGGCTGGCGTGGTTGCCGGCGGCGGTGACATACGGCGGAATATCCTGCACGACAATCGATCCACCAGCAGTCATGGCGTGGGCACCGATGGTGCAAAATTGATGCACGGCGGTCAGCCCGCCCAGAAACACATGGTCGCCGATGGCAATATGGCCGGCCAGGGTGGCGTTATTGGCCAGAATGCAGTGGTCGCCGACGAAACAATCGTGGGCAATATGCACATAAGCCATCACCCAGTTGTCGTTGCCCAGCCGGGTCAGCCCGCCGTCTTGCACGGTGCCCAGGTTGAAGGTGCAGAATTCACGGATGGTGTTGTCGTCGCCGATTTCCAGCCGGGTGGGCTCGCCGGCATATTTTTTGTCCTGCGGTGCCGCGCCCAGTGAGGCGAACTGAAAAATCTGGTTATTGCGGCCAATGGTGGTGTGGCCTTCGATCACCGTGTGCGGGCCCACGCGGGTGCCGGCACCAATGCGGACATGCTCGCCAATCACCGCATACGGGCCAATTTCCACGCTGGTATCCAGCTGTGCCCCAGGGGCGATGATGGCGGTAGAGTGAATCGCCATGGATCACACCTCCCGACGGGCGCACATCAGGTCGGCTTCGGCGGCCACTTCGCCATCTACCTTGGCCACCGCCTTGAACTTGCCAATGCCGCGTGCCACACGCAGCATTTCCACTTCCAGGATCAGCTGGTCGCCGGGGACAACCTGACGCTTGAAGCGGCAGTTGTCGATGCCGACAAAAAAGTACAGGGCGTTTTCCTTGCGCACGTCGCCGTCGTGGGTTTTTACCGCCAGAATGCCGGCGGCCTGGGCCAGCGCTTCGATCATCAGCACGCCCGGCATCACCGGGTAGCCGTCAAAGTGGCCGACAAAAAACGGTTCGTTGATGGTGACGTTTTTCAGGGCGACAATGCGCTTGCCCACTTCCAGTTCGTTTACCCGGTCAACCAGCAAGAACGGATAGCGGTGCGGCAGCAGCTTGAGGATGGCGCGCAGGTCAATCAGGGGAGAGGTGTCACTCATGCTTGTTCCTTCGACTGGGCCAGGCCAGCCTGTTCAAGTTGTTTGATCCGTGCCGCCAGCTTGCCCAGCTGGCGCACATAGGCCGCGTTGCTCAGCCATTCTTTGTGGGTGGCCAGCGGGTACACGGCGGTGTACTGGCCCGGTTTATCAATATTTTTTGCTACCAGTGTGCCGCCGGAAACATGCACACGGTCGCCGATTTTCAGGTGGCCGGAGATCATCGCCGCGCCGCCAATCATGCAGTTGGCCCCAATATGGGTGCTGCCGGCCACGCCGACGCAGGCGGCCATGGCGGTGTGGGCACCCACCCGGCAGTTGTGGGCGATGTGAATCAGGTTATCCAGACGCACGCCGTGCGCAATCACCGTGTCGGCCAGCGCGCCACGGTCGATGGTGGTGTTGGCACCAATTTCCACGTCATCGCCCAGCACGGCGCGGCCAATTTGCGGGATTTTTTCCCAATGGTCACCAGCCCAGGCGTTGCCAAAGCCGTCCGAGCCGATCACCGCGCCAGCATGCAGGATGCAGCGGGCGCCCACCACGCAGCGGTGGTGCACCACCACACGCGGATGCAGCACGCAATCATCGCCAATCACCGCGCCGGCTTCGACCACCACGCCGGCCATCAGCAGCACGCGTTCGCCAATCACCGCACCAGCGCCCACGCTGACAAATTCGCGCAGCTCGGCGCTGGCCGCCACTTGGGCATCGGCGGCCACCACGGCGCTGGGGTGAATCTGGCCGGCGCGCGCGCGCGGGGCTGGGTGAAACAGCGCGGCCAGGCGGGCAAAATACACATAGGGGTCGGCGCAGACAATGGCCGGGCGGGCGGCGGTGTCCAGCAGGTCGGCCTTGATGATGACCGCACCCGCTGCCGAGGCGCGCAGGGCCTCGGCAAACTTGTTGCCAGTGACAAAGGCAATTTCATCCGCCTGGGCGTCTTCCAACGGAGCCAGCCGGGTCACGCTCAGGTCAGCGCCGTGCAACTCGCCACCGAGTTGGGCCACGATATCGGAAAGGGTCAAAGCCATGGGTTGGTTCACCTTGGCACCGCCAGAGGCGGGCAAAAAAGAAACACGCCAGCCATGCCAGCGTCCTGCCGGCAGACCGGCGGAACACGGCAGGCTGGCGTGTTTCAGTCGTCCAGTGCTTTCAGCACCCGGTCGGTAATGTCAAACCGGGGGCTGACGTACACCACATCCTGCAAGATCAGGTCGAAGCGTTCGTCGCGGGCAATCTCGCGAATCACCCGGTTGGCGCGCTCCTGGATGGCGGCAAATTCTTCGGTGCGCCGCTGGGAGAACTCCTGGCGAAATTCGCGCTGCTTGCCCTGAAACTCGCGGTCCAGCGCCAGCAGGTCGCGCTCTTTGGCCTTGCGCTCGGCTTCGGCCAGTTTGCCGGAATCCAGCGCCTGCTTCATGTCGCGGGCGCGGCGGGCCATGGTGGCCAGTTCGGCTTCGCGGCTGGCAAACTCCTGCTCCAGCCGCTTTTGCGCCTTCACTGCCGCCGTGGCCTCGCGGTACACCCGTTCGGTGTCCACATAGCCCAGATTCATCTGCCCATCCGCCGCCGCTGCTGGCCAGGCGGCAAGCAGTAGCGACAGAAGCAGTGCCCAGCGGGCTCGCGTCAATGCAAACATCAGTGTGCGCCAGGTCAGAACGAGGTGCCCAGGGTAAACTGGAAGCGCTCGATATGGTCACCGGATTTCTTGTGCAGCGGCTGCGAGAAGCTGAAGCGCATCGGGCCCAGCGGTGAAATCCACGACACGCCCAGACCGGTGGAGTAGCGCAGGTTGTCGCGCCAGTTGGTGCCGCTGTTGAACTGGCCGCCAAACACGGTACCCGCATCCAGGAAGGTGGACAGACGCAGGGTCTTGTCGTCACGCATGCCCGGGAAGGGGAACAGCACTTCGATATTGAACACGGCACGGCGGGTGCCGCCGTAGGCGTTGTCGTTTTCGTCCTGCGCGCCAATGCTGCCCGACTCAAACCCGCGCACCGAGCTGATGCCGCCCAGGTAGAAGTTTTCGTAGAACGGCAGCTTTTTCTTCGACCAGCTGTTGACCATGCCCAGTTCGCCATTGAGCATCAGCGTCAGGCTCTTGCTGATCGGGTAGTACCACTGGTTGCTCACGCTGAAGCGGTAGTACTGCACATCGCCACCCGGCAGGGCAAATTCGGCAGCGGTTTTGGTCACATTGCCCTTGGTCGGCCACAGCGCCGAGTCGCGGGTGTCGCGCGCCCAGCTGACCGAAGACAGGATGCTGTTGTTGCTGCTGCCATATTCGTCAACAAAGTCGATATAGCGCTTCGGGCTGTCGGAGAACAGGCCCAGCTTGGTGTTTTCAAAACCGGCGCTGAAGTTGATGCGGTCGAATTCGGTAATCGGCACACCCGCACGCACGGTAAAGCCGGTGGTCTTGGTCTTGTACTGGCCGCGATCCTTCTGGCTGGGGTCGTAGGTCTTGCGGTAGACGTCGTAACCCAGGCTGGTGCCATCGACGGTAAAGTACGGGTCGGTGAACGACAGGTTGTAGTATTCGTTGACCTTGTCGGTGTTAAAGCCCGCCGACACGGCCTTGCCCGAGCCAAAGAAGTTGCTCTGCGAGATCGACGCCGACAGGGCAAAGCCGTTGTCCTGAGAGAAGCCGGCACCCAGCTGCACGCTGCCGGTCGGTTTTTCGGTGACGCTGACATTCACATCCACCTGGTCGGCGGTGTCGGTCACTGCCGGGGTTTCGATGTTCACGTCGGTAAAGTAGCCAAGCAGGTCCAGACGTTCCTTGCTGCGCTTGATTTTCTGGTTGTCGTACCAGCCGCTTTCCATCTGGCGCATTTCACGGCGCACCACTTCGTCGCGGGTGCGGGTGTTGCCGGCCACATTGATGCGGCGCACGTACACACGACGGCCCGGATCGACAAAGAAGGTAAACGCCACCAGGCGCTTGTCCTTGTCCACTTCCGGCACGGCGTTGACGTTGGCAAAGGCGTAGCCGCTGTTGCCCAGCAGGTCGGTGATGGCGGTGACGCTGTCGTTGACCTTTTCGCGGGTGAAGGTGTCGCCCGGCTTGATTTGCACCAGCGGTTTCAGCGTGGCTTCCGGCACGGTCAGGTCACCGGCAAAGCGCACGTCGGACACGGTGTATTTTTGCCCTTCGTTGACGTTGATGGTGATGTACACATCACGCTTGTCCGGGCTGATCGATACCTGGGTGGAGTCGATGTTGAATTCGAAGTAGCCGCGATTGAGGTAGTACGAGCGCAGGCGTTCGAGGTCGCCCTGCAGCTTTTGCTTGGAATACTGGTCGTCGCGGGTCAGCCAAGTCAGCCAGCCGGAGTCGGTCTGGGCAAATTCGTCGAGCAGGTCGCCTTCCTTGAACGCCTGCGCGCCGACAATCTTGATTTGCTTGATGCGGGCGGCTACGCCTTCGTTGATGTCCAGCGTCAGCGCCACGCGGTTGCGCTCCAGCTTGGTCACCCGCGAGGTGATTTCTACCGAGTACTTGCCCTTACTGTAATACTGGCGCTTGAGTTCCTGTTCAGCCTGCTCCAGCACGGATTTGTCGAATACCCGCGACTCGGACAGACCGTTGTCTTTCAGGGCTTTTTTCAGCTGCTTGCTGTCGAATTCCTTGGCACCGTTGATGGTCAGTTCGGCAATCACCGGACGTTCGGTGATGGCAACAATCATCACGTCGCCTTCGGTTTCGATGCGCACGTCGGCAAAAAACCCGGTGGCGAACAGCGCCTTGATGGCGGCAGAGGCCTTGTCGTCGGAGAAGGTGTCGCCCACTTTTACCGGCAGATAGTTGAATACGGTACCGGGTTCGGTGCGTTGCAGGCCTTCTACCCGGATATCCTTGACCACAAACGGATCAACAGCCCAGGCCAGCGGCGCCAGCGACAGGCCCATGAGGGAGAGAGCAAGTGTCTTGATTTTCATAAGATTGGCGGTTAACCCGTCACGAGACGTTGAATGTCGTTGAAAAGCGCAAATGCCATGAGGGCGGCCAATGCGGCCAGGCCGATGCGCTGGCCCCAGGCCAGCGTGCGTTCGGACACCGGACGCCCACGCAATAACTCGACCGTATAATACATCAAGTGGCCGCCGTCGAGCACCGGAATCGGCAACAGATTCAGCACGGCCAGGCTGATGCTGATCAAGGCCATGAACTCCAGATACGACTGCGAGCCCTGGCGGGCGCTCTGTCCGGCGTAGTCGGCAATCATCAGCGGGCCGGACAGATTGTCCATGGACACCCGGCCCAGCAGCATTTTGCCCATCATCACCAGGCTGGTCCAGGCGGTGTCGGCGGTTTTGTCCATCGCCGCCAGCAGGGCATCAACCGGCCCATCCTGACGGGTCATGCGCAGGCTGTCCATCCAGGCGCTGTCCTGACGCGGGCCCACGCCCAGCCGGCCCTGGCGCTGGCCGGATTCGCCCGCCACGCTGTCCGGGGTGACGGTCAGGCTGACGGTGTGGCCATGGCGGGAGACGTCCAGCCGCAAGGGCTGGGCCGGATGGTGATGAATCGCCTGGGTAAACTGTTCCCAGCGGCTGATTGGCTGGCCATTCACGGCCAGGAGGCGGTCACCCACTTGCAGGCCGCCACGCGCGCCGGCCCCGGCGGGGTCAACCATGGCAATTTCGGCCAGCACCCGCACCGGCGACAGGCCAAAGCGCGACAGGCTGCTGGCTTCAGTGCCCAGTGCCGCCAGTCGGCCAGGTGGCACGCTGAGCACGCTGCCGACGGGATGGCTAAGGGTAAAGCTCAGCTCGCCATCACTCAGGCCTTCCATCATCGCCAGGCGCACGTCCTGCCAGCTGCTGACGCTCTGGCCATTGACCGCAGCAATCATTTCGCCACCGCGAAACCCGGCAGCGGCAGCAGGCGATTCCGGCAGCACCGACCCAACCCCCGGCTTGAGCCAGGTGACCCCGGACAGAAACACCAGCCAGTACAGGATCACGGCCAGCAGCAGGTTGGCCAGCGGCCCGGCGGCGACAATCGCCATGCGCCGGCCCACTGGCTGAGCATTGAACGACAGATGACGCTCGCTGGCCGGCACCTCGACTTCGCGCTCGTCGAGCATCTTGACATAGCCACCCAGCGGAATCGGCGACAGGGTCCAGTCGGTGCCGCGCCAGCGCACGGTGTATAGCGGTTTGCCAAACCCGATGGAAAACCGCAGCACTTTCACCCCACAGCGCCGCGCCACCCAGTAATGGCCAAATTCATGAAATGTGACCAATACACCAATGGCCACGGCAAATGCCAGCAGGGTTCCGAGCATGTCATGCCAGCTTCTGGCGGCAGAATGCCCGCACTTCGTGATCGCAGGCCAGCAGGGCGTCCACACTGTCGCTGCCCTGGCCGGCAAAGCGGGTCAGGGCGGTTTCCACCAGGGTGGGAATGCCGGTAAACGCCAGTTGTCCGTCCAGAAACGCCGCCACCGCCAGTTCGTTGGCGGCATTGAGCACTGCCGGGGCGTTGCCGCCAGCGTTCAGCGCGTCAAATGCCAGGCGCAGACACGGAAAATGCGTGGTGTCTGGTGCTTCAAAGGTGAGCGCCGACAGGCTGGCAAAGTCCAGCGCGGCCACCCCGGCGTCCATCCGGTCCGGCCAGGCCAGCGCATGGGCAATCGGCGTGCGCATGTCCGGTGTGCCCAGCTGGGCCACCACCGAGCCGTCGCGGTAGCGCACCATCGAGTGAATCACGCTTTGCGGATGGACAATCACCTCAATCGCCTGCGGCGGAGCGTTGAACAGCCAGCGCGCCTCGATCACTTCCAGGCCCTTGTTCATCAGCGTGGCGGAGTCCACCGAAATTTTGCGGCCCATCACCCAGTTGGGGTGTTTGACCGCCATGGCCGGGGTCACCTCAGCCAGTTGCGCCGCCGACCAGCCGCGAAACGGGCCGCCAGAAGCGGTGAGCACAATCTTGTCCACGCCGGCTGCGCTCAGGTCACCGTGATAATCTGCCGGCAGCGCCTGAAAAATGGCGTTGTGCTCGCTATCAATTGGCAGCAGCACGCTGCCGCTGGCGCGCACGGCGTTGATGAACAGCTCGCCCGCCATCACCAGCGATTCCTTGTTGGCCAGCAGTACGCGCTTGCCCGCGCGCACCGCCGCCAGCGTGGGCGGCAGGCCGGCGGCACCAACAATTGCCGCCATCACCATGTCCACTTCCGGCAGGGTGGCCACTTGAGCCAGCGCGTCAGCGCCGTACAGCACTTCGGTGGCGCTGCCGGCGGCGGCCAGTTGCGCGCTCAGCACGCTGGCAGCGGCGGCATCAAGCACCACGGCGTAGCGCGGGGCAAAGCGCAGACATTGCTCGGCCAGCTTGTCCAGTTGGGATTGCCCGGTCAGGGCGATGATGCGAAAACGCTCGGGATGGCGGCTTGCCACGTCCAGGGTGTTGACGCCGATGGTGCCAGTGGCACCAAGAATGGTCAGGCCTTGCAAAGTCATGGGGTGCGCCTTACAGCGAATGGGTGGCAAGGTAGCGGGCGGCCTGGCTGACCGCCAGAACGGCAATCAGGCTGTCGATGCGGTCGAGCACACCGCCATGGCCGGGCAGCAGCTGGCTGCTGTCTTTCACTCCGGCGGCGCGCTTGAACCAGGATTCCAGCAAATCGCCAATCACACTGACGGCGGTCAGGCCCCAGCCCACCGCCAGCCAGCCCCACCACGGCAGGACAAATTCAAACAGGCCGGACTGGCCCACCCACAGCGTGTAGACCCCGGTGGCCAGCAGCGCGCCGGCCACGCCTTCCCAGCTTTTGCCGGGACTGATGGCCGGTGCCAGCTTGTGCTTGCCAAATGCGCGACCGGCAAAATAGGCGGCGGTATCGGCAATCCACACCAGCGCCATCACCGCCAGCAAGGCGGCACCTTGCTCGGGGCCGGGTCGCCAGGCCAGCAGGGCAAACCAGGCCGGCAGCAGCAGCAGCCAGCCGAGCATGGCAGCCTGGGCGCGATCGGTCAGCGTCCAGCGTTGCAGCAGCCAGGCGGGCACCACCACCAGCCACAGCACCAGCACCAGCAGATGCATGCCCAGACCAGGCAGCAGGCCGGTTTGTGCCACCGCGCCCATCATTGCTGCCGACAGCAGCAGATAGCCGGCCTGCGCCAGGCCGGTGATGCGAAACAGCCGGGTCCATTCCCACAGCGCCGGCAAGATGATGGCAGCGGCAAACGCCGGCCAGTAGGCGGTGGGCAGGTAAAACACCCCACCCAGCATGAATGCCACCAGAAAAATGGCGGTGATGATGCGTGGAATCAGCATGGCAGGCCTTATTCTGCCCGGCGCTGCGCCGGGTCAAGCTGCTCGGTGGTGCGCCCGAAACGGCGCTCGCGGTGACGGTAGGAGTCAATCGCCAGATCCAGCGCGGCGCGGTTGAAATCCGGCCACAGGGTCTGGGTAAAGTGCAGTTCGGTATAAGCCAGCTGCCAGAGCAGGAAATTGCTGATGCGCTGTTCGCCGCCAGTGCGGATGAACAGGTCGGGCTCGGGGGCGTAGGCCATCGACAGATGGGCGCTCAGATCGGCTTCGCTAATCTGGCTGAGGTCGCCCTGGCGATCGGCGGACAGACGCTTGACCGCCTGCAGTACATCCCAGCGGCCACCGTAGTCGGCGGCCACGGTCAGCGTCAGCCCGCTGTTGGCGGCGGTTTTTTCTTCAGCGCGATGAATGCGCTCCAGCAGGGCCGGGTTGAAGCGTTCGTTGGCCCCGATGATTTTCAGGCGGATATTGTTACGGTGCAGGCGCTCGACTTCGCGCTCCAGCACCTGCAGGAACAGCTCCATCAAAAACGACACTTCGTCTTGCGGACGTCGCCAGTTTTCGCTGGAAAAAGCAAACAGGGTGAGGTATTCCACCCCCATGGCCGCACAGGATTTCACCGTATCGCGCACTGCTTCCACCCCGCGCTTGTGGCCGGCTACCCGTGGAAGAAAGCGTTTCTTGGCCCAGCGCCCATTGCCGTCCATGATGATGGCAATATGGCGGGGAATGCCGGATACGTCGGGAATGGTCTGCGTGGCGCTGTGGAACAAGGCTCTATCCTGCTCGGTTAAGGAAAACTGGGCCGCCCTTTGGCCGCCCTGACAACACGGTGCCGACTGGCCGCCGTGATGGCGGGCCAGCCTGGCGGTGCCTGGCCATGGAGACGCGCGGGGCGCCTTATACGGCCATCAGTTCCTTTTCCTTCTCGGCCAGCGCCTTGTCCACTTCAACGATGAACTTGTCGGTCAGCTTCTGGATGTCATCCTGGGCGCGACGTTCGTCGTCTTCGGTAATCGCCTTGTCCTTGAGCAGGTTCTTGCAGTCGTTGTTGGCGTCGCGGCGGATATTGCGCACTGCCACGCGGGCGTTTTCTGCTTCGGCCTTGACCACTTTGGTCAGGTCGCGACGGCGTTCTTCGGTCAGTGCCGGCATCGGCACGCGGATCACGTCGCCTGTGGCCGACGGGTTCAGCCCCAGATCAGAATCACGGATGGCTTTTTCCACCTTGGCGACCATGGGTTTTTCCCAGGCCTGCACGCCAATGGTGCGGGCGTCGATCAGGGTGACGTTGGCCACCTGGTTGATCGGGGTCGGGTTGCCGTAGTAGTCCACCATCACATGATCCAGCAGCCCGGTGTGAGCACGACCGGTGCGCACCTTGGTCAGGTCGGTCCGGAAGGCTTCCAGGGTTTTCTGCATTTTGGTTTCGGCTTGTTTTTTCACGTCTTGGATCATGGTCTTGTCAGCTCCGGTCAGTCTATTTTGCGTTATCTCAGCCTGGCGCGCAGGCCGGCTGTGGTCAGCAGTGTACGAGGGTGCCTTCGTCTTCGCCAAGCACCACGCGCTTGAGCGCACCCGGCTTGAAGATGCTGAGCACCTTGAGGTCAAACTGCTGGTCACGGCACAGGGCAAAGGCGGTGGCGTCCATCACCTTCAGGTTGCGGGCAATCGCTTCGTCAAAGGTCAGCGTCTGATAGCGCACCGCGTCCGGGTTTTTCTTCGGATCATCGGTATACACGCCATCCACCTTGGTGGCCTTGAGCATCACATCCGCGCCCATTTCGATGCCGCGCAAGGCGGCGGCGGTATCGGTGGTAAAGAACGGGTTGCCGGTGCCGGCGGCAAAGATCACGATTTTACCTTCTTCCAGGTATTGCATGGCCTTGCCGCGCACATACGGCTCGGCCACTTGCTGCATGGTCAGTGCCGATTGCACGCGGGCCACCAGGCCGGCCTTGCTCATGGCATCCTTCAGCGCCAGCGCGTTCATCACCGTGGCCAGCATGCCCATGTAGTCAGCAGTGGCGCGGTCCATGCCCGAAGCGGCCGGGGCAATGCCGCGAAAGATGTTGCCGCCACCAATCACCACGCCGACCTGGACACCCAGCTCGGCCACTTCCTTGATTTCGCCGACAATTTTTTCGATGACAGCACGGTTGATGCCGTAGCTGTCGTCGCCCATCAGGGCTTCACCGGACAGCTTGACGAGAATGCGCCGGTAGGCAGGGGTCTGGCTCATACGGGTTCCTTGGCAATAAGAGCATGCAGTGGTTTGGTCGGGCAGACTGTGGTGAACCGCTTTGCACCGGTCACAATCGGCCTGACCAAGCCATCTCCGCTACGCGGAAAATGCTTGTAAAAAAGCACCCCGCACGACGCCCGGACAGCTGCCCGGGAGTCCTGGAGGGGGTGCCTTGGGTCCAGCAGAAGAGGATTAGCCCTTGATGGCAGCCGCAGCGGCAGCCACTTCAGCAGCGTAGTCTTCCACTTTCTTCTCGATGCCTTCGCCCACCACAAACATGGTGAACGCGCTGACCGAAGCGCCGTTGTCCTTCAGCAGCTTGTCCACGCTCACGTCCGGATTCTTGACGAACTGCTGGCCCAGCAGGGTCACTTCGGCCAGGTATTTGTTGATGCGGCCTTCCACCATCTTGGCAACGATGTCAGCCGGCTTGCCGGACTGGGCTGCCTGTTCGGTGTAGATGCGGCGTTCGGTTTCCAGCGTTTCAGCCGGCACCTGGTCTTTGGACACGCAAATCGGCTTGGAAGCAGCAATGTGCATGGCCACGTCCTTGCCAATCTGGTCGTCGCCAGCGAAGTCCACCAGCACGCCAATCTTGGCACCATGCAGGTAGGCAGCCACCTTGCCGGCGGTGTCGTAACGCACAAAGCGACGCACCGACATGTTTTCGCCCAGCTTGGCGATCAGCGCCTTGCGGGCTTCTTCGACGGTCGGGCCTTCGGCGGTGGCCACATTGGCCAGCGCATCCACATCAGCCGGGTTGCCGGTCACCACGGCTTGTGCCACGGCCTTGGCAAACGCCACAAAGCCTTCGTCCTTGGCCACGAAGTCGGTTTCGCTGTTCACTTCCACCAGTGCGCCCACTTTGCCGTCGGCGGAGATGAATTGAGCCACCACGCCTTCGGCAGCGGTACGGCCAGCCAGCTTGGAAGCCTTGTTGCCGGACTTGATCCGCAGCAGTTCTTCAGCAGCCTTCAGGTCGCCTTCGGTTTCCACCAGGGCTTTTTTGCATTCCATCATGCCCAGACCCGTTGCAGCGCGCAGGTCAGCGACCATCTTTGCGGTAATGTCCGCCATATTTCACTCCTCAGTTCTTTAACGGGATGCCACATCAAGTATGTCGCAGCCCGATGACAATTCTTCAGATCAATGCGTGGATTTGAAAAAAGGGGCTTGCGCCCCCTTTTCGGTCAGGCCGGCCGGAATTACTCGGCGGCAACCGGCTGCTCGGCAGCGGCGGCGGCGGCGACGATTTCCTGGATGGCCTGAGCACGGCCTTCCAGCACGGCGTCGGCGATGCCACGGGCGTACAGGCGAATGGCGCGGCTGGAGTCATCGTTACCCGGAATCACGTAATCGATGCCTTCCGGCGAGTTGTTGGTGTCCACCACGCCGATCACCGGGATGCCCAGCTTCTTGGCTTCAACCACGGCACCCTTCTGGTAGCCGGTGTCGATCACGAAGATGGCGTCCGGCAGGCCCTTCATTTCGCGGATGCCGCCCAGCGAGCGCTCGAGCTTTTCCACTTCGCGTTGCAGGTCCAGCAGTTCCTTCTTGGAGTAGCCGCTTTCTTCGCCGCTGGCCAAGAGGGCCATCTTGTCTTCCAGACGCTTGATCGATTGCTTGACCGTCTTGTAGTTGGTCAGCATGCCACCCAGCCAGCGGTGGTCAACAAACGGCACGCCAGCGCGCACGGCTTCTTCACGCACGATTTCGCGGGCCTGACGCTTGGTGCCCACAAACATCACGGTGCCCTTGTTGGCAGCCAGACGACGGATGTAGGTCTGCGCTTCCAGGAACAGCGGCAGGGTCTTTTCCAGGTTGATGATGTGGATCTTGTTGCGGCTGCCGAAGATGTACTGATTCATCTTCGGGTTCCAGAAACGGGTTTGATGGCCGAAGTGAACGCCGGCTTCCAGCATTTGACGCATGGTGACTGCAGTGGTCATGAAAACTCCTAAAGGGTTAGACCGCCATTCACGCACAGAATCCCGCAACCTTGCGGAACACCCTTCGGCGCGAATGTGAGGATTTTAAGTATATCCAGCCGCCTTTGGCCAACTGGATAACTTATAATTCTAGCACCTTACCCGGCAGTTACTCAAGCGTCGTCGCGCGGCTGGCGGCGCTTGCGCGGCTCGATCGTGCCATCGGCCTTCATGGCCTGACGCCTGCGTACCACAAACAGCAGCAGCCAGGTGGGCAAGGCACCCAGCACGATCAATACAAACACCGTCATCGGCAGGGTGCGCTGGCCCAGGGCGAACATCAGCACCACGTATAACCAGCCAATCCAGATAATGTACATTGCACGTCCCTGTATGGTGATTCCGGAGAGGGAGGGGATTGTAACGCAGGCAACTGGGTCATGTTCCATTCGGTACACCTTGCTGATGCCAACTGTACGCAGTCGCGATGATCTGCACAAAGCCACGACCATGATCAGCCAAAACCACGCGAATAGTGTGTATTGAGGACTTGCAGGGACGGAACATGTCCAAGTCAGCGGCTGGCAACATCAAGCTGCCGGGCAAGAACGTCCGCGCCAAATCCGGTATGAACTAAAGCCATTCTCAATCAGAGCGGGTTCGAACTCAGGGGCCAACTGGATGACAAGCTGGCGTGGAGCAATGGACATCTCATCGCCGCGCCGCCACGAAATACGAGTCGGACGTGTCCGTGCTGTGGCCATGCACGGCAGACAACCGCCAGACGCAGGTGCTGTTTCTGTGCGTGGCATGCGGTTTCCAGGAAAACGCCGATCTGGTTAGCGCGATGAATATTCTAAAGGGCGGGACACGTCCGGTTAGGGATACGCTGATTTATTCAGAAAAATCGTGTTTGCCAAAAGCAAAACCCAGCAAAATCAAACTCCTGGATTCCCGCCTTCGCGGGAATGACGATTTGTTCAGTGTATCCTTAGTTGTGCAGAGACTTCGCCTGAAGCTGGGGCGTCGGGCCAGGAACCCACCGAAGCGACGCCTTCCGGCTCGATGCCGGGATGGGCGCCGCAGGAATCCCCTGTCTTTGAGTAGGGGAGGATGTCAAGTCACCCGTTGTTTTTACTGGCGGGTGCCACCCATCTTGCGGTAACGCCCCTGACCATCCCCTTCGGCCAGCCCCAGACAGACCAGCCGTTCCAGGCGCTCGACCCCCCAGGTGGCCGGGTGGTCGGCGTGGGCGTCCTGGCCGATGTCCACCGCCGAGCGAAAGTGCCCGCTGAGCAGCTTGTGCGCCTGAAAATCGCGCTCAGTGGCCTGCATCGGTGGGTTGGCGTACAGACGCTGGCGCACTTTGCTGAGCAGTTCAGCGTCGGGCAATATTTCTTCGTCATTGGCTTGGCCGGAGGCGGCCACACTCATGCCGACAATACGCCGACGCAAGTCGCAGGCAAAGTTTTTCAGGCCGCGCTGCGAATCGGACGGGCTGCCGGGGATGGTCACCTTGTGCGAACGGCCATCATGGCTGAATAGAAGATGAGCATGCTTGCCACCCATTTCCAGACGGTGATCATGAATACCATAGCGTTCCATGGTTTCTTCGATGATCTTCTTGTATGCAGAATTAATACGCATATGCTGTAAACCTGACGCTTTCCAGAGTGTCCAGACCAACTGGCCCGGCGTGGGCCTTGTGTGATCATGACGTGCGCTGACCATGGTCAACCTGATTTCGGTGCTGAGATTACCATAATCTGGCATTTGAAAAAAACCTCAGCACCAACTTTAAGTAGTTATACGTAGTCTAGCCGAGCCTGCGCTCGCTTGCCAGCCCCATTCAGGGCAAATTCGTGCAGAACTGAGAGTCATCCCCATTTTGTTGGCCCATTTGGTCAGCACAAGCGGCCATTCAGACAGCGGCTGTCTCCCCGGAGCCGAGTGCAATAATAAAAAGGCAAGGTGGGATCTGCTTGGCTGGCAAGGGGTTAAGCCGCAAATCAGGCGGCCATTTCAGCACAGTAAAGTTACCTATTGCTTAATTCGAAGCTGGCCAATACGCGGTAAACACGGTGGTCATGCGTCTGGCCCATTGCCCGGCAAAATGTCGCACCATTCAGTACACACAAGCTGCGTTGACGGATCAATTGTCTGTTCCGTGACAAGATCACTCCGCTCATGGTCCGGCTGGTAAAAAAGAAAATAGTGTGTTGGTCAAGAGATCTGAAGAGGGGTCGCTGTGCCTGGGCAGGGGGCGTGGGGAAGATATGCGTTCACAATAGCACAAATAAACTATTGTGCTGGCCTGATGCAGGCCAGCACAAAATGGCACGAAGTGCAGGCGGGCCTTAGCCGTGGAAGCGGATCGGCGTACCCAGGCGAAATTCGGCGCTGAAGGTGGCGCGCTGGCCAAATGCCTGATTCAGCGCCAGCGCATCGCTCAGGGTGACATCAAACACGGTCAGCCCGGTGCCGCGCCGTTCAGCCAGATAGCCCTGGCGTTCGCTGCTCAGCGCCAGTTCGGTCAGCACCTCAAGCTGGCCAGGCAGCGCGCGGATATGCACATCGGCGGCCAGGGGAGCCGGGCGACGGAAATGGGCAGCAGCAGTGGGGCTGACGGCAAAGCCGGTATAGCTGTCAGATTGGCAATCGTACATGGCGGCAAACTCCTGAAAGTGAATGCGAAGCCCGTACGGGCCACGCTTTAGCAAGATTTATCAAGCGCCTGCAAGTTGTGTGCATTAAATCGGCGCTGCCGGGCGGGGCCGGCCAAAACAAAAACCCGCCAGCCAAAGCTGTGCGGGTTTCCGTACGCTTTAGCGGCATTTGTAAAGCGCCCGCAAGCTGAAGCTCAAATCGGCGCTGTGGGGTTAATTTAAGCCGGATGGCTGCGGCTGTCAAGCATGAGTCATGCGGTTCTGTGCGCCGCACTGGCGGCGCGATGGGTATAATTGCCGCTTTGTTCCGTCTGCCAAGGAGTGCCTGTGCTGATTCACCCACAGTTTGACCCGGTTGCCCTGTCGCTGGGCCCGCTGGCCGTGCGCTGGTATGGCCTGATGTATCTGGCCGGCTTTGTGCTGTTCATGGTGTTGGGCCTGCGCCGGATTCGCCAGGGACACACCAGCTTCACCCCAAAAATGCTCGACGACCTGTTGTTTTATGGTGTGCTCGGGGTGATTCTGGGCGGGCGGCTGGGCTATGTGCTGTTTTACAAGCCAGCAGACTATCTGACCGACCCGCTGGCGATTTTGCGGGTGTGGGAAGGTGGCATGGCGTTTCATGGCGGGTTTCTTGGGGTGATGGTGGCCATGGCGCTGTTTGCCCGCCGCCATCGGCTGGATTTTTTACAGGTGACCGACTTTATCGTGCCGCTGGTGCCACTGGGGCTGGCTGCCGGACGGATTGGCAATTTCCTCAATGGCGAGCTGTGGGGACGTGTCACCCAGCCCAGCGCGCCGTGGGCCATGGTGTTTCCGCAAGCCCGTCAGGAAGACCTGATCCAGGCGGTGCAACACCCCGAATGGCAAACCTGGCTGGCCAGCTACGGCGGCCTGCCGCGCCATCCATCGCAGCTGTACCAGTTTGCCCTGGAGGGCTTGCTGCTGTTTGTGCTGGTATGGTGGTACTCGGCGCGGCCACGGGATACCGGCAAAGTGTCGGCGCTGTTCCTGCTGGGCTACGGCAGCTGCCGGTTTGTTGCCGAATTTGCCCGCGAGCCAGACAATTTTCTTGGCCTGCTGGCGCTGAATCTGTCGATGGGCCAGTGGCTGTCGCTGCCAATGCTGATTGCCGGGGTCTGGCTGTGGCGGCGTGCCGGCCAGCAGTCTGGCCGGTTTATCCGTTACTTATGGGAGCCCGGCCCATGAAACCGGCCTGTTTACTGCTGCTGGTGTTGCTGCCCGGCGTGACTCACGCTGCCAGCGTGTTGCGGTTGTCGGCCATTCCCGATGAAGGTCCGAATGAGCAGCAACGCCGCTATGCACCGCTGGTGCGCTACCTGAGCGCCACCCTCAAGCAAAAGGTTCAGTTTGTGCCGATGGCCGACTACAGCAGCGTGGCCGAAGCGCTGGGCCGGGGCAAGCTGGATCTGGCCTGGCTGGGTGGCTTCAGCTATGTGCAGGCCAGCCAGCTGGGGGCCATTCGCCCGATTGCCCAGCGTGAGGAAGACCCACAGCACATCAGTGTGTTCATTGCCCACGCGGACAACGGTGTGGCCCATCTGAAAGACCTGAAAGGCAAGACGTTTGCCTTCGGTGCGCAAACCAGCGCCGCCGGCCATCTGATGCCGCGCCATTTTTTGCAGCGCGACGGCTTGCGCCCGGACACGGATTTTCGCCGGCTGCGTTATTCTGGCTCGCATGAAGTGACCGCACTGTGGGTGGCGTCCGGCAAGGTAGACGCTGGCGTGCTGGGCAGCGCGGGCTGGCAGCGCCTGCTGGATAGCGACAAGATCGACCTGAACGACGTGCGAGTGATCGCCACCACGCCGGCTTATTCCGAATACAACTGGAGCGTACGCCCCGGTCTGGCGTGGCGTGTCCGGCAAAAGCTCAGCCAGGCACTGCTTGCACTGGACCGCCGCCATCCGGAACAGCGTGAAGTGCTGGACGCGCTGCAAACACAAAGGCTGATTGCCGCCCAGCCCGAGCAGTTTCAGGCGCTGGAGCAAGCTGCCCGCAGTGCCGGGATGCTGGATAAAAAACCGTAGCGCCAGACCAGGCTGTTCTCTGCGGATACGCTGAAAAAATCGTCATTCCCTATACGAAGCAGAAAGGTTTTATGATTTCCTGAGGACGCTTGGGGAAAAGAGGCAGGACAGGCCGAGTCATTCCCAAGGCTTCGAGCCTGATACGCTGTCAAGTCCCGCCTGCCTTCACGCTGTGTGTGCTACGCCTGTCCGTCGTGACGGCCTGCCACCACCCGGCGCAGCGCGTCCAGTTGCGCCAGCATTTGGTCGCGCAGCGTGTACAGCCGGGGAATGCCGGCGCGCACGCGGCCCATTTCTCCTGCCAGGTGCGCTTGCTGCAGCTGGCTGGCCAGCTCATGCACTTCGCGATGGCAGGCGTCGATGACGCGAAACGCGGGCAGATGGCCGTACCGGTCTTCACCTGCGCCATGGTACCAACGGCCAAACCGGCAATGATGAATGTCCAGCGGCGGCGCACACTGGCCGGGGTGTTCCTGCTCCAGGCATGGCACCAGCTCGGCAATCCAGTGCTGGTGGTCAATGCTGGCACCCAGCAGCGGAAAATCATCGCGTGACCAGGGATGGCGGGCTGCCGCCTGCCAGATGGCCGGCGGCACAAAGCCGGCCACCCAGGCCGGAATGGCATCGGCGGGCATGGGGCGGGCAATGCCATAGCCCTGGCCAAGGTCGCAGCCGAGCTGGATCAGCAGTGCGCCGTGCTCCAGGGTTTCCACGCCTTCGGCAATCACACTGCGGCGAAACGCCTGAGCCAGGCCAATCACCCCTTCGATAATGGCCAGGTCTTCCGGATCCTTGAGCATGTCGCGGACAAAGCTCTGGTCAATTTTCAGGACACTGGCGGGCAGGCGCTTCAGGTAGGTCAGCGAGGAATAGCCGGTGCCAAAGTCATCCAGGGCAAAGCTCACCCCCTGCCCCCGGCAGCGCTCGATCAGCGCCGACACATAGGCGATATCATCCAGTGCGGCGGTTTCCAGCACTTCCAACTCCAGCTGGTTGGCTGGTACATTGGGGTAATGGTCCAGCAAGGCGCTTAGCCGCTCGCTGAAACCAGGGTGTTGCAGGTGGCGGGCGGCAATATTGACGCTGACCGGCAGCGCCAGGCCGTGCTGCTGCCAGGCGTCCATCTGTCGCAAGGCTTCGGCCATCACCCACTCACCCAGCGCCACGGAAAACTCGCTGTCTTCAATGACGGGCAGGAACTCGCTGGGCGGCAGCAGGCCGCGTTCGGGGTGTTGCCAGCGAATCAGGGCTTCTGCGCCAATCACCGTGCCGTAGCGCATATTCACCTTGGGCTGGTAATACAGGCGGAATTCGCCGGCAGACAGCGCCTGCTCAATTCGGGCCATGGCTTCGCGGTGAGCGTGCGCCTGGCGGTCGTGTTCCGGGTCAAACAAATGGTAGCGATGACGGCCAGCCTGTTTGGCCAGGTACATGGCCTGGTCGGCGTGGCGCAATAGGGTATCGGCGTCGGCACCGTCCACCGGATACAGGGTGACGCCAATACTGGCCGACAATGTGGCCACGCGGTCGTTGCCCAGCGGATAGGGCTGGGCAATGGTTTGCAGCACCCGGTCCAGCGCCAGCTGGCATTTGCCAATATCGTCCAGGCCAGACAGCAGCAGGACAAATTCATCGCCGCCCAGTCGGGCCACGGTGTCGCCACTGCGCAGCACCTGTTTGAGCCGGGCAGCCACTTCGATCAGCAGCATGTCGCCGGCTTCATGGCCAAAGGTGTCGTTGACCGGCTTGAAACCGTCCAGATCCAGATAACACACCGCCAGCAGCTTGCTGGTACGTCGCGCCTGGGTCAGCGCCAGCATCAGCCGGTCGGCCAGCAGCACGCGGTTGGGCAGCTGGGTCAGCGCGTCGTAATGGGCCATGCGCTCCAGTTTTTGCTGGTGTTCCTTGAGCACGGTGATGTCGGAAAACACCGCCACATAATGGCTGACGCCACCGTCTGGCGGCTGCACACTGGAAATGGTCAGCAGTTCGGGGTACACCTCGCCATTCTTGCGCCGGTTCCATACCTCGCCGCGCCAGTAGCCGTCGGTATACAACGCCGCCCACATTTCGCTGTAAAACGACGGACTGTGGTAGCCCGAACGCAGCAGATTGGGCGAGCGCCCCAGCACATCTTCGCGGCTATACCCGGTGATTTCGCTGAAGGTGCGGTTGACATCGACAATCCGCGCGCTGGCGTCGGTAATCATGATGCCTTCGTGGGCATGCTCAAACACGCTGGCGGTAAAGCGCAGGCGTTCTTCGGCCTGCTTGCGTTCGCTGATGTCATGGATGATGGAAAACAGCAACTGCCGGCCTTCCAGCCGGATCGGGCCGGAATACACTTCTACCTGACGGTGGCTGCCGTCGGCCAGCCGGTGAACAAACTCAAAGCTGGTTTGCCCCTGCTGCTGTGCCCGCGTCATGGCGGCGTGAATCACCTCTGGCGCAGCGGTATTGATCTGATTGACCGGCATCCCCACCAGCAGATCGTGCGGATAGCCATAAAACTGTGAGGCGGCCGGGTTGGCGTCCACCACCCGCTTGCTAACCGGATCAACCAGTAGCTTGACCGCATTATTGGTTTCGAACATCGCCTGGTAAAAGGCACCGCCTTCTTCCAGCTTGCGCATTGCCGCCTTGCGCTCGCTGATGTCGGCCACATAGCCATACCACAGCACGCTACCGTCTTCCAGCTGTTCAGGCATGGCATGCGCTTCCCGCCAGACCGGCTGGCCGGGCTGCAATTCCACCCGGAACTCATCGCGCCACGGCGCTTGCTGGCGGGCCGCCTGGGCCAGGCCGTGGTACAGGCGCTGACGGTCATCCGGATGCACGCGCAGGCACAGCGCCCTGGCATCGTCGCGCACCTGGTCCGGGCTCAGGCCAAATACCTCGCGAATGGCTTCGCTGGCGTAGGGCAGGCTGAGATGGTCCAGCCGGGTGTGCAACTGGCAGATCATGCCCGGCACCTGTTGCGACAGCTTGCGCAGCAGCTGGTCACGCTCGCGCAGTCGCTCCTGGGCCACCACCTGGGCGCTGATATCGGTTTGCACGCCAATAAAATGGCTCAGCTTGCCCTGGGCGTCGTGTACTGGCGCGATGCTCAGTTCATTCCAGAACAGCGAACCATCCTTGCGATAGTTGCGCAACACCGTCTGGCAGGATTGTCCGGACTGCATGGCTTCTCGCACGATGGCCAGGCCAGGCTGGTGGCGATCTGCCCTGTTGAGCAGCCGGCAGTTCATGCCCAGCACTTCCTGGCTGCGATAGCCTGTGGTTTTCTCAAAAGCGTGATTGACGTACAGAATCGGCTGGTCGGGCTGGCGGGCGTCGGTGATGATGATGCCGTTGCGGGCTGAATGCAGCGCACGTTCCAGCAGGCGCAGCCAGTAGTCGGTGTCTTTGTGACGGCTGATATCTGTCAGCGTGCCAATCACCCGCAGCGGCTCGCCCTGGAGCGTGGTGCTGACCACCCGGCTGCGCAAGCCATACCAGCGCCATTCACCGCTGCCGGTGCGCAAGCGCAGTTCGCTGCCGTGTGCGCCTTCTGCCTGACTGCGCCCGAGCAACAGCGCGGCAAATTCAGCGCGGTCTTCCGGGTGAACCCGCGCCTCCCAACCGGTCAGCCGATGGCCCAGCTGGGTGGGGCTCAGCCCCAGCAGCGCGCACCAGCGCGCCGAGTAATGCATTTGTCCGGATGGAATATGCCAGTCCCACACCCCGGTGTCTGCGCCTTCCAGAGCAAACTGCCAGCGCCGCTCATTGGCCGACAGTTCGGCCACCAGCGCACTGAGCAGCAGCGCCAGCACCATCAGCGTGGTCATATAGCCCCACAACAGCGCCAGGCCCTCATGCACCGAACTGCGGTAAAACGGCCCCTGGCCTTGCACAGTGCCCCAGGCCGTTAACGCCGACAGCAGCAGCACACTCAGCGATGCCAGCCCCAGCCCGCCCCGCACGGCCAGCCAGGACAACAACAGGAAGGGCACAAACACCAGCGGCATCAGCAATTGATGGGTGGCCGAATGCAGCATCAGGCCACCCACCAGCACCATGACCAGCAGGCAGCCCAGCGCCTCCAGCTGACGGCCAGGCGACAGTTCGCGCCAGCGGCGCAGGGAAAAGGTCAGGAGCGGGATGCCCAGCAAGAGCGCACCCACGGCATCGCCCACCCACCAGATCAGGAAAATCCGCAACAGCTGGCTGCCGTGCATGATGCCGCCCAGCCACAGACTGAGCACGCCAATGCTGGCGGATACCAGCATGCCCGAGCCAATCGCCAGCAGGTAGTGGTTCATGTCGCGGCGGCTGTCAAAGTGCAGGCTGGCCCCGCTGTGGCGCAATAGCCAGACGGTGATCAGCGGGGCCAGGGTGTTGCCGCAGGCAATCACCAGCGACATTGGCAGCGCACCATCGGCTGCCAGGTTAATTGCCAGCGACCCCAGCCAGATGCCTGGCCAGCGCGACAGGCCGCCGCGCCACAAAACCGCCACGGCCAGCCCGGTGGGCGGCCAGATCAGCGAAACAAACGCCCCCAGATAAGGCACGGTCAGCCCCAGCTGGCCGCTGGCAAAATACGCCAGCGCCACGGCCAGAACCATCATCCACTGCTTGAACACCCCATTCATGCCCATGCCCGCCCACAATGCCGGGTTGGGCTCATCAGGGAACCTTGCATGTTGCAATACCCGGAAACCAGATCAATCGATAAGCCTACCATTGTCTGCGGATGGCGTGTAGCCAGGAAAGCGGGGGGATTAAACAGAAGTGGCATTTTTCTTGCCCGGTAGCGTCACACGCCGTGCCGGCCAGCGTTTCTTTCAGGGACAGGGCAAACGCAAAAAAGCCCTGAATCAGCATTCAGGGCTTGAGTCTGGAGGCGGAGGCCGGAATCGAACCGGCGTGGACGGCTTTGCAGGCCGCTGCATAACCACTTTGCTACCCCGCCGTAGGCGAACCAGCGAGCTGCGCATAATCCTGACAGGATGGATGACGGCAGCTTGCCGATATGAAATGGAGCGGGAAACGAGGCTCGAACTCGCGACCTCAACCTTGGCAAGGTTGCGCTCTACCAACTGAGCTATTCCCGCGTTTGCGGCGACTGGTACAAACACTTTCTGGCGGGGTGGAGCGGGAAACGAGGCTCGAACTCGCGACCTCAACCTTGGCAAGGTTGCGCTCTACCAACTGAGCTATTCCCGCATGGCCAGAACTTGTTTGCTGTTAATCTGTAACGAAAGAATGGAGCGGGAAACGAGGCTCGAACTCGCGACCTCAACCTTGGCAAGGTTGCGCTCTACCAACTGAGCTATTCCCGCGCTGTGTCTTTCGTTGCAGTTAATCGCTGCAAGAGACTGCGCATTATAAGCAAGTTTTTTTTGCTGTCAACACCTCACAACGATTTTTTTTCGGCACGTAACTGCTGCCCGGCCATCTGCAGATAATAAGCCATTGACCATAAAGTCAAAATCGCTGCGATCACCATTAAAAAATTTCCAAGCATCGGCGTATCAATTCCCGGCACGATGGGTTGCCAGTACAACAGCAGCAAAATCGCCACCATCTGTGCGGCGGTTTTCAGCTTGCCAATATAGGCCACCGCCACGCTGCGCCGCTCGCCCACCTGCGCCATCCACTCGCGCAGCGCCGAAATGGTGATCTCGCGGCCAATGATCACCATCGCCAGCCAGGCCTGGGTGCGGTCCAGCTCCACCAGCAGAATCAGCGCAGCGGCCACAATCAGCTTGTCGGCGACTGGGTCGAGAAACGCGCCAAACGCCGAGGTTTGCTCCCACTTGCGCGCCAGAAAGCCATCCAGCCGGTCGGTCACCGCCGCCAGGGCAAAGATCAGCGCGCCCAGGCTATTGCGCCCGGCCAGCGGCAGCCAGCTGTCAGGCAGATAGAACAGCACCACAAACACCGGAATCAGGGCTACCCGCAACCAGGTCAGGAAAATCGGAAAATTGAACGGCATGGGTCTTGGCTGGCACGTTTCTGCCGGCAGGGCAGAAGGCGCTGCGGATCGGCAATCGGTTGGTCGGGCAGGGCCAGGGCCCTGCGGGATGAATTGATACAGACATGGTGCTGGTGGACTGCCCCGGCCCGTTTTGCGCGTTGCCAACAAACACCCAGCGTAGCGTTCCTGGTCAGGCGTGCTGCCGCAGGCAAGACACAGCCGTACGGCAAGGCCGAGCCACCACACCAGGTGGGAGTTGTGCGCGGCACTGACACTTAATGCAGAGCCCGGTGCAGAGCTTCGGCCAGGGTATGGCTGATGCCCTCTACCTGGGCCAGTTCATCCACACTGGCCGCCATCACCCCCTTCAGCCCGCCAAAGCGGGTCAGCAGGCGCTGGCGACGCTTGGCCCCGATACCAGGGATATCCTCCAGCCGCGAGGTGGTGCGCGCCTTGGCCCGTCGGGCACGGTGGCCGGTAATGGCAAAGCGGTGCGCCTCGTCGCGCAGGGTCTGGATCAGGTGCAGCGCCGGATGATCTTTCGGCAATTGTAACGTTTTTTGTTCGCGTGGGAGAATCAGCGTTTCCAGCCCCGGCTTGCGCCCCTCGCCCTTGGCCACGCCAATGATGGGCAGCGACGACAAACCCAGCTCGTCCAGCACCGCCACCGCCACGCCCACCTGGCCCTTGCCGCCATCAATCAGCAAGGCATCAGGCAACTGGCCTTCGCCGTCGGCCAGCTTGCTGTAGCGACGGGTCAGCGCGTCGCGCATCGCCGCGTAATCATCACCGGGGGTAATGCCGCTGATGTTATAGCGCCGGTACTGGCTGGACTGCATGCCGCCATGGTCGTACACCACGCACGACGCCACCGTCGCCTCGCCCAGGGTATGGCTGATGTCAAAGCACTCCATCCGCTCCACCCCTGGCAGCGCCAGTGCCTCGGCCAGCGCCGCCAGCCGGTGGCTTTGCGTGGCTTTGGACAATACACGCTGGTCGATGGCCAGCCGGGCGTTTTTTTCCGACATCTCCAGCCACACCCGCCGCTCGCCCACAGTGTGATGCACCACCGCCAGGCGGTGTTCGGCCTGCGCCTGCAGCACCGTCACCAGTGCCTCGCTGACCGGCTGGTTGACCAGCATCAGCGGCGGCATGGGCGCGCCCACATAATGCTGGGCCAGAAACGCCTCCAGCACATCGCCAGCGTCCATCTCGATGGCACGGTCCGGAAAATGGCTTTTATCGCCCAGATGACGCCCGCCGCGAATCATCACCAGATTGACACACGCCAGCCCTTCGGCCACCACGGCGGCAATCACATCACAATCCAGCTGGGTGGCGTTGCTGCTGACAAACTGGCGCTCCTGCACCCGCGCCAGCGCCTGAATCTGGTCGCGCAACGTGGCCGCCAGCTCGAATGCCAGCGCCTCGGCTGCCGCCTGCATCTGCGCCGACAGGTCGTCGATCAGCTCGGATTGCTTGCCCAGCAAAAACGCCGCCGCATGGCGCACATCGGCCTGATAACTGTCGGCATCGATCAGGCCCACGCACGGTGCCGAACAGCGCTTGATCTGATGCAGCAGGCACGGGCGCGAGCGGTTGGTAAATACGCTGTCCTCGCAGGTGCGCAGGCGGAACACCCGCTGCAACACCTGAATCGACTCACGCACTGCGTAGCCATTTGGGTAAGGGCCAAAATACTGGTGATGACGGTCCAGCGCCCCCCGGTAATACGCCAGCTGTGGCCAGGCATGGCCGGACAGCATCAGATAGGGATAGGACTTGTCGTCGCGAAACAGGATGTTGTACTTGGGGGCCAGCGCCTTGATCAGGTTGTTTTCCAGAATCAGCGCCTCGGCCTCGGAGCGCACCACGGTGGTTTCAATCGCGGCAATCTGGCGCACCATCAACTGAATGCGCGGACTGAGGTCGGTTTTCTGGAAATACGAACTGACCCGTTTTTTCAGGTCGATGGCCTTGCCGACGTACAGCACCTGGGCGTCGGCGTCGAGCATGCGGTACACGCCAGGCAGGGCGGGCAGGCTGTCCAGAACAGGTTTCGGGTCGAACATGGCAGAGCAGGCATCCGGCAGGCAAGATGCGCATTGTGCCATGGTGGCGCGGGGCCAGCTAAGACGCGCTCACAAAATGCGCCTGCGGCCAAGGCCAAATCGCCCTGGCCGCAGGCCGTTTTACGCTTTTTTGCCCAATCCCATAAAGTGTCGGTATAATAGACCTTTGCCGCAAAGGAATTCCCATGCGCATCGTCCAGAAAGCTTACACCTTCGACGACGTTCTGCTCGTCCCCGCCCACTCTGCCATTCTGCCGCGTGATGTCACCCTGGCCACTCAGCTGACCCGCAATATCCGGCTGAACCTGCCCCTGGTGTCTGCCGCGATGGATACCGTGACAGAAAGCCGCCTGGCCATTGCGCTGGCCCAGGAAGGCGGACTTGGCATCATCCATAAAAACATGTCTCCGGCCAAGCAGGCCGACGAAGTGGCGCGGGTCAAGCGTCACGAATCCGGCATTGTCAAAGACCCCATCACCATCAAGCCGGAAATGACCGTCGGTGAGGTCATCCGTCTGGTGCGCGAGAAAAAAGTCTCCGGCCTGCCGGTCATCGAGCACGGCAAGGTGGTGGGCATTGTCACCAACCGCGACCTGCGCTTTGAATCCCGCCTGGACGCTCCGGTACGCAGCATCATGACCCCGCGCGAGCGTCTGGTCACCGTCAAGGAAGGCGCGGCGCTGGAAGAAGCCCGCGAACTGATGCACGCCCACCGTCTGGAACGCGTGCTGGTCATCAACGACGACTTCGAGCTCAAGGGCCTGATGACGGTCAAAGACATCGTCAAGACCAGCGAAAAACCCTTTGCCAACAAAGACGACCAAGGCCGCCTGCGCGCGGGCGCGGCGGTTGGCGTGGGTGAAGGCACCGAAGAACGCGTGGCCCGTCTGGTGGACGCCGGTGTGGATGTCATCGTGGTGGACACCGCCCACGGCCACAGCCAGGGCGTGCTGGACCGTGTGCGCTGGGTGAAGCAAAACTACCCGCAAGTGGACGTGATCGGCGGCAACATCGCCACCGCCGCCGCTGCGCGCGCCCTGGTGGACGCCGGCGCTGACGGCGTGAAAGTGGGCATCGGCCCCGGCTCGATCTGCACCACCCGCATCGTCGCTGGCGTGGGTGTGCCGCAGCTGACTGCTGTACACAATGTCACCGAAGCGCTGAAGGGCACTGGCGTGCCGATGATCGCCGACGGCGGTATCCGCTTCTCCGGCGACATCGCCAAGGCCATTGCCGCTGGCGCCAACTGCGTAATGCTGGGCGGCCTGCTGGCCGGCACCGAAGAAGCGCCGGGCGAAATCGAACTGTATCAGGGCCGTTCGTTCAAGAGCTACCGTGGCATGGGTTCATTGGGTGCCATGCAGCAAGGCTCCAGCGACCGCTACTTCCAGGACAACGAAGCCAACGCCGACAAGCTGGTGCCGGAAGGCATCGAAGGCCGTGTGCCGTACAAGGGCTCGGTGATTGCCGTTATCCATCAGCTGATGGGCGGCCTGCGCTCGTCGATGGGCTACTGCGGCTGCGCCAGCATCGACGCCATGCGCACCCAGTCCGAGTTTGTGGAAATCACCTCGGCAGGCATGCGTGAATCGCATGTGCACGATGTGCAGATCACCAAGGAAGCACCGAACTACCACGTGGACTAAACAACCCCGTGGGCATGCAGGTGTTGCCCGGATAGACAAGAACCCCGTTGCCAGGATTGGCGGCGGGGTTTTGTCCATTTAGCGATGGCCAGGAAGAAACACTGGAAAAACCAAAGCCATGGCGCGCCAAACTTTGGCTTAGTTCAAGCGAGCTCTTTGCATGCTGCGCACCAGCTCCTGCTCTGGTGTGTCATCAGAAGGCACTGCCAGCATGTGACGATAGCGCCGGGGAAAATTCTCATGATCAATAATCAAAGACTCTCCTGCCCACTGGCTGGCCAGCTCATGCACAGCGACCCGCAGATTTTACCGAAACACCAAAAAACTAGAAATGAAATTTATAAAAACAAGTCAAGACAATTTAAATACTTCTCAGCTGCTAAATTTTCAAATGCCAAAATTAATGCTACTCTGCTGTCCAATTGAATTTGGCAGCCAAACTCATCATTTGACGGTCACCCTGAATAACTTCTTTTAGCTGTTGATGAATATTTTCACTAAATTTCTTATCCACAATAATTTTTTGATAAAAATCTTCGGTGGTATTAATATTGTGCTCTTGTAAAACATTTTCCCAGTGCATGTTAAAAATTTTTGTGTAGTCTGCCCGTTCTTGATCTTTTCCATCATATAAGAAACTTTTGTTTAACGTAAGATGGCTATCTCCAAAACCATTGAGCAATTTTGGCAACTCACCTCCCGTCATGGGCAGCACGGAAGCCAACCATGGTGGAATTTGATACATCTCCACAGGCAGTTCGCCTTGCACAGCAGAAGATGTAGCGCCCTTGGCTGCCTCTTGCGCCAACATCGCCTGCCCTTGGTCAGAGATGCTGGCGGCACTGGCTGGGTTGCGGGTGGAAGCTGGCGTGGAGGGCAGCGTGACGGCAGGTTTGCTATTGTTGGCACGCAATATCTGACCAAGGCTGGCCAGCGAGGTGGTGATATTCAGCATGATCTATTCCATTGAGAGTAAAGAGATGGCTATCGCTACCAAGGTAGACGATATATCAATTCTAAACACTAAAGTTCTGTGCTTAGACAGCGTAAAACTACTTGGAATAATAAAATACAATGAATCTACGTATTTGTACGTATGGAATAGTGTTGTACCTTAACCACATAGTGAGTGCGAAGACCGATTTTCTGTAATTTTTTACCTTAACCCAAGAGCTACCGTGGCATGGGTTCATTGGGTGCCATGCAGCAAGGCTCCAGCGACCGCTACTTCCAGGACAACGAAGCCAACGCCGACAAGCTGGTGCCGGAAGGCATCGAAGGAAGCGCCGAACTACCACGTGGACTAAACAACTCCGTGGGCATGCAGGTGTTGCCCGGATGGACAAGAACCCCGTTGCCAGGATTGGCGGCGGGGTTTTGCTTTTGGCAAACACGATTTTTATGGATAAATCAGCGCGTCCTTAGCATGACTTACAGCGACCAATCCACCGCATTCAGGCGCTCCGCCAGGCGTGTATCGCCACGCAGCCACTGACGCAAGCGCGCCAGCCAGGGCGCACGGCGGGCAGACTCACTGGCCGCTGGCTTGATGCTGGGCACGGCGCGTTCAGTACGCGCTATTTGGGTAAGACTGGTTCGGGCAGTGGCAAGGTTGGGCATGATCAAATCCTGTCTGTCAGAAAAAGCCCGTCAGCGTGCATCTGGGCAGATGCTTGGCGCGGCGTGGCGATGAACCCAGCTTAGGGACTGACGATCAGGTTTGACCAGCGCAAAACTACCTAACGCTAGCATGATGATGGCAAATTCCGTATTCATACGGAGATAAAACTGTGGCAATTTAGCGACAGAGGCATGAATATTGGCCTACACGCCGTGTGCAGTACACCTTGACCAATCTGGACGGACCCCTGCTACACGATGGGGTGGGGTAGCACGCAACCGTACAATGACCGTTAGGGTAGGCGTCTGCCACGCACACCATGTCGGCATGCCGGCGTGGTGTTTTATTTTGTCCATGACAAAACATTGACAACCATAGCAACCGCTTCTATGTTGAAACGATTGCCTGATCATTTGGCGCGCGCCTCGCGCATGCGCTTGGAGAACCTGTCATGTTGCGTCCCCTTTTTTGTCTTAGCGCGCTGCTGCTGGCCTTCAGTACCGGCCTGGCCCATGCCGCCGACTGCCCACCGCTGCTCAAGCACCGCTTCACCACGCTGCAAGGCCAGCCGCTGGATTTGTGCGCGCACCAGAACAAGGTGATTCTGGTGGTCAACACCGCCAGCAAATGCGGCTATACCCGCCAGTTTGAGCCGCTGGAGGCGCTGTCGCGGCGCTGGCGCGATCAAGGCTTGCTGGTGATCGGCTTTCCCAGCAATGATTTCAACCAGGAGCTGGCCAGCAATCAGGAGGTGGCCGAGTTCTGCAAGCTCACTTACTTTGTCGATTTCCCGATGATCGAAAAAGCCCGGGTCAGCGGCGCGCAGGCCATGCCGTTTTACCGTCAGCTGGCCGCGGCCACCGGCCAGCCGCCGCGCTGGAACTTTCATAAATATGTGATTGCGCCGGGCGGCAAGCAGGTGTGGGCGTTTCCGTCCGAAGTCGAGCCGGATTCGCCGCAACTGCTGAAGGCAATCCAGCCGTATTTGCGTGAGTCCAGCGGCTTGTAATGGCAGCCATTTGGGACGCGCTGATTTATTCAGAAAAATCGTGTTTGCCAAAAGCAAAACCCAGCAAAATCAAAACACTGGATTCCCGCCTTCGCGGGAATGACAATTTTTTCAGCGTATCCTTTGCTGACTTGATCGGCTTGGTTTGCCGACTTGAATACATGCGCAAACCTTTAAATCCCTACTCATGCCAACTGACCCGGTGCGCGGCAAGCCTCGGCCTCCAGGCCGGGGAAGGATAGCGCGGTGCCGTAGGCGTTCTTTCGGCGGTCAGTGTGGGGTCTGCTGTTGTTCGATGTATTGGCGGATGATCTCGATGGGCGCACTGCTGCAGAACACCAGCCGGACGTGTCCGTGCTGCGGCCATGTGTCGGCGGACAATCGCCAGACGCAAGCCTGATGTTTTGTGGTGGTTTGCCGGTATGGGCTGAACTGGCTATATAAAATACGACATAACGTTGTCGTGAAACAGACAAGCCAGGCTTGCCCAGGGGGTTGCGCCTGCCGCAGCGGTGGGACAGGGCTGCCGCAAGGTCCCCCTCTCTCAACTCAACGCCGCGACAACGCCCCAGCCCCTGCCTGGCCATCGCCATGGCCACCAACAGCAATCATCCTGATTGATTTTGCTACTTTGCGACATAAACAGTCAGGATAAAGCCATTTTCCCTGAGTAAAATTGCCAAGCGCGCTGGTTCTGCGATGATGTCAATGATTGACTGAGTTGTTTTAATTGACTGACTGTTTCTGGAGCTGGTTATGCGTATTGCCCACCGTTATCCTGTGTTGATGCTGTCCCTGCTGGCCCTGGCCGGCTGTGGCCAATCTGCCGACAAGCCGGCTGCTGCTGCGGCGGCTGCGCCTGGCACCACGGTGATCAAACTCGGCCATGCCTCACCGATGACTGGCCCGATTGCCCATATTGGCAAGGACACCGAATACGGCGCGCAAATTGCCGTGGACGAGCTCAACAGCGAAGGCGTCCAGCTGGACGGCAAGCCGGTGACGTTCCAGCTGGTGTCGGAAGACGACCAGGGCGACCCGAAAATGGCCACCCAGATTGCCCAGCGCATGGTAGACGCCAAAATTGCCGGCATGATTGGCCATTTGAATTCCGGCACCACCATTCCGGCCTCGAAAATCTACGCCGACGCCAATATTGGCCAGATCACCCCATCGGCCACCAATCCGGCATTTACCCAGCAGGGCTTTAAAACCACTTTCCGCCTGATTGCCGATGACGTGCAGCAAGGCAAGGCGCTGGCGGATTTTGCCGTGAATACGCTGAAGGCCAAGAAAATCGCCATCATTGACGACCGCTCGGCCTACGGCCAGGGGCTGGCCGATGAATTTGACAAGGCCGCCAAGGCGCTGGGTGTTGAAATTGTTAAACGCGAATTCACTTCGACCAGCGCCACCGACTTCATGGCCATCCTCACCGGCATCAAGGGTGCGCAGCCGGATCTGATCTTCTTTGGTGGGGTGGACGCCCAGGCGGCACCAATGGTCAAGCAGATGCACAAGCTGGGCGTGAAGGCCCCGCTGCTCAGCGGTGACGGCACGCAAACCGGCAACTTCATCAAGCTGGCCGCCGACGCCGCCGAAGGCCAGTACGCCTCGGCTGCCGGCGCACCGAAAGAGCAACTGCCTGGCTACGCCAGCTTTGCCGAAAAGCTGAAAAAGAAATACAACGCCGAGGTGGTGATTTATTCGCCGTACAGCTACGACGCAGTGAAGGTGATGGCCGCCGCCATGCAGAAAGCCGGCTCAGCCGACCCGGCCAAGTATCTGCCGGCGCTGGCCGCCACCCAGTATCAGGGGGCCACCGGGCTGATCCGCTTTGATGCCCAGGGCAATCGCCAGCATTCGGCAGTGACGATTTACCAGGTTCGCCAGGGCCGCTGGGAGGTGATTGGCGTGGTGGGTGGTGAAAATTCTGCACAGGCGGATGCACCAGCAGCGGGCAAAGACAGCGGAAAAAAACCCGACTGACCCCAGCGTGATGCTCCCGAACGCGGCACCCGGACAGGGGCCGCGTTTTTTTGTGCACTGCAATGGAACATATTAAGCCACTGCTGTATCCTCGACAGATTCAAACGCTTGTCAAATCGGCGTTGACAGCGCGAAATCGCATCATGAATAATCAGCCGGCCTTCCAAAATTTCACAGGGGAAAGTTTCATGAAGTATGCGCGTTTGAGCCTTATTGCTACCGCCGTCCTGGCACTGGCCGCTTGCGGCAAGGGCGAACAAAAACCGGCTGAACAGGCCGCTGCCCCGGCGGCACCCGCCGCTGCCAGCGAACTGGTGGTCAAGCTGGGTCAAGTATCCCCGCTGACCGGCCCGATCGCCCACCTGGGTAAAGACAGCGAATCCGGCGTGAAGCTGGCGGTTGACGAACTGAATGCCGAAGGCGTGACCCTCGGCGGCCAGAAGGTCAAGTTCGAACTGGTGTCCGAAGATGACCAGGCTGACCCGAAAATCGCCACCCAGGTTGCCCAGCGCCTGGTGGACGCCAAGGTGGCCGCCGTCATTGGCCACCTGAACTCCGGCACCACCATCCCGGCTTCCAAGGTGTACGCCGATGCCGGCATCGTGCAAATCTCGCCGTCGGCCACCAACCCGGCCTACACCACCCAGGGCTTCAAGAGCGCTTTCCGTGTGATCCCGAACGATGTGCAACAGGGCAATGCCATTGGCGACTTCATCGCCGATACGCTGAAGGCCAAGAAAATTGCCATCATTGACGACCGCACCGCTTACGGCCAGGGTCTGGCTGACGAAGTGGAAAAAGCCGCCAAGGCCAAGGGCGTCACCATCGCCAAGCACGAATTCACCACCAACACCGCCACCGACTTCATGGCCATCCTGACCTCGATCAAGGGTGCCAAGCCGGACGTGATCTTCTTTGGTGGCATGGACGCACAAGCCGGCCCGATGGCCAAGCAGATCAAGAAGCTGGGCATCACTGCCAAGCTGATCGGTGGCGACGGCTTCCAGACCCCGGAATTCATCAAGCTGGCCGCTGACGCGGCTGAAGGCCAGTTTGCTTCCAATACCGGCGTGCCGAAGGAACAGCTGCCGGGCTTTGCCACCTTCAACGAAAAGTTCAAGGCCAAGTACGGCGAAGTGCAGCTGTACTCTCCGTACGCCTACGACGCCACCAAGCTGGTGGTAGCGGCGATGAAGAAGGCCGACTCGGCTGACCCGAAGAAGTACCTGGCAGCCCTGGCTGGCATCGAGTACGACGGCGTGGTCGGCAAGATCAAGTTTGATGACAAGGGTGACGTGCTCGACGGCGCGATTACCGTTTACCAGGTCAAGGGCGGCAAGTGGGAAGTCATGGGCACCGTGGGTGGCGCAGCTGCCGCTGCAGCCCCGGCGGCAGCACCGGCAGCCGAAGAGAAAAAGCAGTAATCTCTTCAGCCCCGCTGACAAGCCGGCTGGCTTGACGACAAAAACGGCATCGGCAACGATGCCGTTTTTTATTTTATTTTTTGTGGAACCCCCTGATGAGCCTCCCTCTCCTGGATTGCATTGAAGTGGTCACCGGCGTTGGCACACCCCGCCACGCGGTGATCTGGCTGCATGGCCTGGGCGCTGACGGCAGCGACTTTGCCCCGATCGTGCCTGAACTGGAGCTGCCCGACGATTTGCCGGTGCGCTTTGTGTTTCCGCACGCGCAGACCATGCCGGTGACCTGCAATAACGGCTATGTGATGCGCGCCTGGTACGACATTCTGTATATTGATTCGATCGACCGCAAAGTGGACCTGAACGGCATTCGTGACTCACGCGCGCAAATCGACGCGCTGATTGCCCGCGAAATCAGCCGTGGCGTACCAGCTGAGCATATTGTGCTGGCCGGGTTTTCCCAGGGCGGTGCCATGGCCTACACCACCGGGCTGACCCAGCCGGACACCCTGGCCGGCATCATCGCCCTGTCTACTTATATTCCCAGCCTGGACTACCTGAGCGAACACCGCCATCCGGCCAACCAGCACACCCCGGTGTTTGCCGGCCATGGCGAATTTGACAATATCGTGCCGGTGGCGCTGGGCCAGCGCGCAGTGGATACGCTCAAGGCCCACGGCCAGCCGGTAAGCTGGCACACCTACCCGATGATGCACGCAGTGTGTATCGAAGAAATCCAGGCCATTGGCCAGTGGCTGCGCAGCGTGCTGAAATAAGCCACAGCGGCCAGGTCGCTCCGATGCGGATTGCCGCCCTGATGGCCCGGTTTACCTATCTTTACCCAGCTTTACCCTCTGTGCTGCTGACGACAGTGGCGGAAGTTTTTACCATGACAAGCATCTGATTCAACGGTTTTTACCAGAGGAGAAGCTTGATGGGACATGGACATGGCAACGGTCGCGGACCGGGTAATGACGGGCTGGCTGGCGGTGGCAAGGGCGTGGGCGCAACCGTGACCTCGGTCACCCTGACCAGCGGCGCGGACAGTGTGGGCACCACCGGCAACGACCTGATTCTGGCCACGGCGGCCACACTGAACAGCGGCGACAGCCTGGTGGGTGACACCGGCATGGACACCCTCAGTCTGAGCGGCAGCGGCACCTTCAACCTGAACAGCCTGACAGCGTTTTCCGGCATTGAACGCATCCAGGGCGACAGCAGCGACCAGGTGTTTCAGCTCAAGGACGGGGCAGACCTTAGCCTGAGCACCGGAAGTGGTCACAACACCATCACCACCGGTGCCAGCGGCACCCAAAGCCTGCAACTGGGCAGCGGCAGCAATACCGTCACGGCAGGGGCCGGCACCACGCTGGTGACCACCCACGGCGGCACCGATGTGATTACCGGCGGCAGCGGTGCCCTGAATGTGCGCGCTGAATCCGGCATCACCAGCATTATTGCCGGCAGTGGCGGCAGCCATATCGACCTGGGCTGGGGCAAGGTCACCCTGACAGCCGGTACCGGCGTGGACGTGATCGACCTTGGCCATGGCAGCGGTAGCGCCACCGTCACCAGCTTCACCCAGGGCAGCGACCTGCTGCAAGTACACGATGGCCATGTGTCCAGCTACGCCGAACTGCTGACCGTGGCCACCGTCACCAGCGCCGACGGCAACACCACCATCAGCCTGAGCGGTGGCCCCAGCGTGACCCTGGTGGGCGTCAGCTCGGTCAGCGCCAGCGATTTTGATTTTACCCACGGGGGATGAAGCAGGGGGCGTCCTACTAGTAGCCAGTCACCATGATCTGAATCGACTGACAGGCGATTAGACCGCTTTCGGCATGAGTTTCACCTCAGGTGTCGTTCCCGCGAAGGCGGGAACGACAAGTCGGGTGAGGTTCATGCCGAAAGTGGTCGAGTCGCCGTCCCGTTGAAATACCCGCGTGCAGGCGAGTGCGCTGACCTTGGGTATCTGTGCCAATGATCGGTTCATATCTGGGTGACTGGCTACTACGCTGATAGGCGTGAAGTTTGAGTGATGTTGATGAGTTTGGCGGCGCCCCCAGGCGCCGCTTTTTTTGCGCCTGCGGTGCAGATGCTTACCGGCCCGGCAGCCATGGATAGCAAGCTGCAAATATCACTTTCGTTTTCAGTATAAAACTGCAAATAAGATAACCAGTAAAAATCTGGCCCTATCTGATAAATCACAGCAAGCAACTGATCTAAAACATAAATCTATTCTGACCACCTTTTTTGACCCATGGCACGCTTTGTGTCTGTGTTACATCACCCGTAACACACCAACAAGCGGCCCTTATGACTGACTCCCCCCATATCGTCATCCTTGGCATTGGCAATTTGCTGTGGGCTGATGAAGGCTTTGGCGTGCGCGCTGCCGAAGCGCTGTACGCCGGCTGGGCGTTGCCCGACCATGTGGAAGTGGTGGATGGCGGCACCCAGGGCCTGGCACTGTTGCCCATTGTCCAGTCGGCCAGCCATTTGCTGATTCTGGATGCCATCGACGCCGGCCTGACGCCTGGCGAGCTGGCGGTATTTGAAGACGACGCCGTGCCGGCCTACCTGACCGCCAAAAAAATGAGCCTGCACCAGACCGGGTTTTCCGAAGTGCTGGCGCTGGCCGAACTGTCCGACCAGGGGCCGGCGCAGCTGGCGCTGGTGGGGGTGCAGCCGGTGCAACTGGAAGACTACGGCGGCAGCCTGACCGACGCGGTGCGCGCCCAGCTGCCCGCCGCACTGACCCACGCCTGCCGGATTCTGGCCCGCTGGGGGGTGACGCTAACCCCGCGCAGCCAGCCGGCGCAAGGGGGCCTGCACGACGCCAGCCTGGCGCTGTCTGCCTACGAACAAGGCCGGCCCAGCGCCGCAGACGCCTGTCGGGTGGGCGATGCGCGGGTGCTGGCCCAACGGGAGGATTAAGCCATGTGTGTGGGCATTCCCCTGCAGATTGTGACGCTGAACTCGCCGTTTACCGCCTTGTGCCGTGGTGCGCAAGGCGAGGAAACCATTGACTTGTCGCTGGTGGGGCCACAGCCGCCTGGCACCTGGCTGATGACCTTTCTGGGTGCCGCCCGTGAAGTGATCGACGCCAACACCGCCGCGCAAATCCAGCAGGCGCTGGACGCGGTGGCTGCCGCACTGGGCGGGGCCACCGACCTGGACGCGCATTTTGCCGACCTAATCAACCGCGAACCGCAACTGCCCGACTTTTTGCAACCCCCTGCCTGATGGAGCACCCCCGCGTGACTGCCCCGCTTTCCGCTGCCCTGACCCCCCTGCTGGCCCGCCTGACCGCGCGTGGCTGGCCGCTGCTGCGCCTGGCCGAACTGGACGGATTTTCCCGCCAGCACGGTGCCATTGTGGCGTTTTGCAGCGATGACCCCACCCGCCTGCCAGAAGTGGCCGATGCGGCAGTGATTTTGCCCGAACTGCTCAAGGACGGTGGCTTTGCCCTGACCCCCTGTCTGCTGCACCCGGCGGACAACGCTGCGCTGCAGGCGCAGTACGGGGTGATGAAATACCCGGCGTTTCTGTTTTTGCGCGACGGCGGCTATCTGGGCACGCTGGCTGGCTTGCGCGGCTGGGGCGAATATCAGCAGGACATTCAGGCTGTGCTGGCCCGACCGGTCAGCCGCCCACCGGCCATCGGCATCAAGGTGGCCAGCCCGACCTCGCCAGGAGCGTGCGCATGAAACCGTTTCCCCTTCCCGTGGTGGCCTTTGTCGGGGCCGGTTCGCAACCTGAAGACCCCGATCTGGCCTATATGCCGCTGCCAGTACAGATGGACAGCTTCACCATGCCGGCGCTGCCCAGCTCGGAAGACATTCGCCATCTGAACACCGCACTGGCGGTGGTGGGCGAGCTGGCCGAACTGGCCGCCCGCTGGACCCCGGCTGCCGGCAGCCTCAGCCGCTCGCTGGCCGGCCTGCCGGCAGCCGACCTGACCCTGATCAACCAGGTACTGGGCGAAGGCGAAGTCAGCGCCAGGGCATTGCTGGCCGACGGCGGTGAAGTGCGTATCCAGGAATCGGTGTTTGCCGGGGTGTGGCGGGTGTGTACGTTCAACGCTGCCGGCGAGCAAACCGGCGATGCGGTGGAAATTGCCCCGGTGCCCAGCGTGCTGATTGAGCGCGCCCAGGCCAGCAGCCGCTGGCTGGACAGCCTGCCGGCCCTGCTGCCCACCCTGATGAATGCGGCGCCAATTGGCGC